>Ga0228711_1000202_pt1 | contig 60647 bp, 26 predicted proteins | sample MedpolnodulmetaG_2_FD_177996 | JGI IMG/M metagenome (GOLD analysis project Ga0228711, IMG submission 177996) | Root nodule microbial communities from Medicago polymorpha collected in Santa Monica, California, United States - brown nodules | ecosystem: Host-associated > Plants > Roots > Nodule... | reverse complement strand
GTAAAAAAAAATGTTTATAGAAATTTTGGGGCTTGGGGCCTTTTGATTTTTTTATTTGTGGGCTTGCATAAATGTGGGCCTTTTAATCTTGTGAATTTTCAAGCCCCCTTACTATGTGGGCTGGAGCCAAAACTTCAAGGCCCCATGATATTGACACCTATGCCCATCATGGCCACATTGTGAAAGGATGGTGATGGAATATCACAGAAATTGAATGGGTGAAATAATTTTCATTGATTGCAATTGATGAAAGGGGATAGTTACTATGAAGAGAATTCCAGAGCAATGCCCCTAGCAGAGGAAATATTCTCCTATGTTACTAACAATAAACGTGCATAATCCATACGACACTACCCTCCTCAATATATTCTAACAGCAAAGATTGAATTTCACAGTAACTGTAGCAGTTATGTTTAAACAAAACAAAAATCACCTAAAGCAATATTTGGTAGTATTTTTTTATATTTTTGTGACAGAAAAGCAATATTTGGTAGTAGGGAATTGGAGTAAGAGGAAAGTAAATGATGTGTGTATCTGGACCACCGTAAATATGATACATATCTTGATTAATGGTTAATGTATATTAGTTCTGGTATTTGATATACTTCGATAAATTAGTATCATGGCTAATTTGGACACAAATTTACCCTTGTCAGGAAACTACACTTTATGTAACGCTTGAACCCTGTGCAATGTGCGCTGGTGCCATTCTTCAGGCAAGAATAGATACTGTTGTGTGGGGAGCTCCCAATAAGCTTCTTGGAGCTGATGGCAGCTGGGTTAGGTATGCAGTCATGTCATTATACTTCTTTGTGTTGTTCATAATTATATATGCAATGGCATGGAGTATCTAATGTTTGTTCATTCTATGTACCTTTATTTTCCTATGAGTAGTGCAAGCAACACTCACTTGAACACACTTTTCAACACTCAACCTCTTGTTGGGTGAAATGTACGTGGGTTCCACCATTTCGGGAAAATGGACCCCACATTAAATGGTGGGGCCGACATTCATTTTACCAAATACTAATCATTTTTCTATCGCCATCTCTGGCTAACTTGGTCAAGCCTTGAAAACACTTGAATAAGAGGAATTGAACACAGATATGATTTAGTTTATTGTTATAATAAGAAAAGGAGGACGCATTTTTTTTAAAAAAAATTGTGGGAGGGGAAATTATTATAAAATTGGAATCTTAGAGATCGAATCCGAGTAGGCTTAAACACACAATTCAATAAATTTATATTCAACTACTGTATTTTGGGATGTGGAACTCTATATTGCGATGCCTCTGCAACTCAATTCTTTGCTTAAAAGTAATATTTAACTACAGTATGGTCATTTCAAAAATGTTTCTAATCCCATTTTTATCGATCAAAGAGATTTCATTAATACGCACATTAAACGTGGTATTGACGATGTATAATATATTAATATGTTGTATGGTACAACCACATTGTCAACATTATATAATTACATTTAAACTTCCTGCTAATTCAATTTTTGAGAACCTTGATGAGTTCAACTGGACCTCAGTCTTGTCTTGGAAATAAACAATGATGATGATGATATTTATGATAATGACCTAAATTGCTTTGTGCAGGCTTTTCCCTGATGGAGGAGAAAGTGTCTCAGAAGCAAGAGATATACCTCCTGCACCAGTTCACCCGTTTCATCCGAAAATAAAAATAAGAAGAGGAGTATTGGCGACAGAGTGCGCAGATGTAATGCAGCAATTCTTTCAACTGAGAAGGCGAAAGAAGAAAGAAGATCCACTTCCTATTACTACCCATCATCCTTCCAAGTTACTTAATAAGATACAAGACATCTTTCATGTAATGTTCTGTTTGTAAGAGAGCATGTTCACATCATATTTCCTCATGTTGAGTCATTTTCAAACTTGATGAATAATACAATATTTGTATTCTCGAGTCATTTTCAATCACCTATGAGCTGTTGTGGACTGTAGTTCCAACCACCAATTGCAACTTTCATTTCAAGTAATAACTCTGAATGCTATCATAACAAGAACATGATCTTCAATTAGATATAGGCCATCATTAAGAAAATACATGGTAAAATCATTTTGCATGAAACCTTTTATTCCTTCTCTCATTCAAGCCAATTTTTTTTTTGTTTGGTTACAGAAGAAAAAAGTAAAGAAAAGAAAAACAACTACTCCCTAGGAATGGAGATTCTCAAAGCATATGCAAGCATGGCAGTAGCAAACTCCACCTCCATCGGCGGAGATGAAACAATCTTCAGAGCGTTAAGTTGAGAAGGTCCCTTTTGGCGGAAAAATCAGCACACTGATTTCTTTCTTGAAGAGTATGTTGGAACTTCACATGCGAACTCATGAAAAGGTTGGACCATTTCATTTACTAACTTTATAGCAACGAGGGAGTCCGAATAACAGACCAATAATTCTGCATGAAGTTTATTATTGTAGCCAACGTGACCATGAAAACCAGTTATCAATCCCCATTACCAGATCTCACCGAGCCACCAAAACGACCAACTCCAAGATTCAAGCCAACTATTTAGCCAAATAATGAGTGAATGTATTCATTCATTCTTATATGAAATAAACAAAATTTAAAATGATTATTGTAATTAATAGTTCTTGATCACATTAATTTGTAACAAATTACTATTTAAATTTAAAATTGTTTGTTCTAGGAATCAAACAATCCGATGTATACAATTTTTTATGAACTTAAATATTAATTTATCCCCTAAACTAAAAAAATCCCTTCCATAATAATTTATGAAAATAATTGTGCTTGAATGTTACACCGTAGCCATCATATTAATTTTTTATTGGTGAGTTGAGAGTTAAGACCACTAATTATACGAAATGATATTTTTAGTTTGAGTAATGGCAAGATAACAACGAATGGTGAAATTGAATAATTATGTTGTTTAGCTAGTGATAGGAATGAAGTTGATCAATATCATAATGGAATAAACTTTGATCAATACACTAATGTAATTTATCTATTATTATTAGCTTAATATTGAAACTACAGGTCACACACACGACTGTTTTAATTATTGTTAAATAATTTTTTATTTTTTGATAATTAAACTAGAAACTTTAATCAATCAATTAAAATATTTCTAAATGGGATATTATTGTATTTTTACTGGCACTAGAAATAAAATAATATATATAAATTGAGCACATTTGTTTTTCATTAAATATTGAAGGAAGTCTTAACCGTTTGATTGTCTTGAAAATGTGTTATTTTTATGCAAACATTTCCAAAGAGCAACAATATGCAAAAGCAAAACGTGAAGCAATTCTTCTGAAACTTAAAAAAACGTGGTCATTGGCATGGTCATTTAGCAAGTCTAGAAACTTGCTATACTCAATGTGTTTTTCAACAATATAATGGACGGTGCACAATGCACATAGAATAAAGTAGACCAAATGTGATTATAATATTCCCTCGAATTTTCTGCATTCTATTTATTATAAATTCAAAAATTAAATTGAATGCACACATTCCAACAAAAAGTTACTATGTTGGGTTCCTCACAAGCAAGTTAACATTTCCCTAATTATAAATAGGCAAGCTCTCAAGAGAATAAAAATATACTACTACTCCTTGTACTATTTTTTATTATCTCTTCTCCACTTTCTTCAACCACAAGCAACTCATAGTAAGTTTGCTAGAAGTTTTTTGTTCCACTATTCGAAGGTTGATAGTAACATTAGTCTCGGTGCAAATGCACATAAAGTCTTTGAAGAAAGAATTTTTATTATCTAAGATCCAATTTTATTTCGTTATATATGTTGTGAACACATATTTTTCTTTCTTTCAGGCATATAACATTCTATTGCACTCTCCATTTCCTTTGATACTTGTGATCTTGAATCTGAAATCATGGTGAATGGCTCCTACAACTTTGTGTTTAGATGTATTTGTTGGATCAAAGAACAAACGGTGGGTATCATCTTTGAAACAAGGGGGCCAATAAATCTTGTATCAGAGACCGATAAGGAAGTTTCAAAGGGTAAGGTTTTGGTAAAAGATGATGAATGAATATTTACAATTATTTCCTATTTATACATGTAAAAGATGAAGGAAATATCAAAGGCTAACGTTTTGAGGGAATTGTGTCCTATTTATACTAGTGTTGTTAAGTCCCCAACTAGCTAGGTGCATGATTAAGTATCAACCCTTGATAATTTCCTAAGATCACATGTCACAATCACAATTTTAACATATTGATGTTACTATTTAAAAACATTAAATTAATTTTTTTTTTTACAAAATTGAATTAATTCTATTTGTATATTTTTTCGGGCGTGAATTGAGTATCATTTGTATTAGCAAAACTACCTCTAGACTGAATTTAAACTTAGAACCTTGAAATAATTTTTTTTACCTTCTCGTCCAAGTATTTTTGAGTGAATTAATTTTTACATAAAAACAATAACTAAATCATATTACATCGACTAAAACAATATTAAACACATGAAATTATTGTATATATCAAATATCGATGACTCAAATAAATTTTTTAGATAATTAAAATCCAAAACAAACATTTTTATGAGTACCAAATACATTTTTTTTGAGAGGGTGAGGACCAAATACATGTTAATTTTTTTGCTAAAAAACATCTTATTTTATTTTGGGTATTTGCTAATGAGATTACTTTTGATATATTATCAACGTAATTTTTTTATATTAATAGCAAATCACAGTTATTTTATTTATTTTTTATAATAAGGAAATCATAGCCCATCATACATTTTTTTATTAAAAAAAAAAAGCTCATTATACATATTTATTAAAGCAACGATTTTTTTTTGAGGTTGATGTTGAAGCAACAACTTATCATACATGTAACTTGGAAAAATATATTTTTGGTATGTCTTTAAAAATATTTAATATCGAAGCAAGTGAAATATTCTTAATGATTTGAGGATTATAATTAATCAACAAATATATGAATTTTATCCTGTAAACGACAAAGTAGGGACCAAAACGACACTTCAAGTCTGAAACTTCACGCATAGTGCAATTTCCTGCAATTCTCTTCCCAAATATTCCATTTTTCTCCAATTTCCATCGCTGGAAGAGAAAACCCAATTTTCTCTCCAAAAATTCGTTCTTTTCCCTTCTCAATTTTCGGTAAGTTCCATCAATCTCTGTATAATCTTCCCTTTCCATTAACAATTGCCAAAAAAATTGAAAAAATCTTCTATTTTTCTCACGATTCATCATTCACGGTGATTTTTTTTACAGTGGCTTTTACCCTTCATCAGTTACCGCTTGAAGAAACCAGATCTGAAAGAGCGTGAACCATTATTTGGGTTTCGGGGCTAAACGCAACAACCTTGATTTGGATTTTTTTTTTTTTAACTGTTTTAAAGCAATTGGGATCTCTAAATTTGATGAATTTTATGCAATGAATCGTGTTGTGGATCCAATTATTGAGATTTATGTAACTGGGTTGATGTGAGTGGATGTTATAGAGGAAAAAATTTAAGTTTTTAGAATTGGGTTTTTGATTTCGATTTGGGAATTTGAAGATTAGGTTTAGTTTGTGAGACATTTTGTTTGTTTTGGGTAGGAGTCATGTTCTATGGTGCACTGGTATGGGACCCTTGGCTTATTGTTGCTCAAATTGTTTGTCTACAATGTATGTACTATATCACACTTGGATTGCTCTTAACCGTTCTTGTTGGCACTCGCGTTTCTCGGTTGAGCCTTGTGTATTTCTTTGACTATGTTACCGTTACTACCTCTACCGTTACTGGTTGGTGCGTTTGTGCTTCATTTCTGCTCAGCTCAGCTGCAGGGTAATTGTTCTCTTCCACCTTTCTCACCGTACTAGTAGCTTTGTCAATGTTGTTCTATTGCTTGAATTCGTAATTGGTAATCATTATTCATCAAATCACGATAGTCGTGTTTTGACTTTCTGGGAAGAGTTTGTTTATTTACAGTTCGTTTGAGCTTATCAAATATTTAAGTTATTTACATATTTACAGTTCGTTTGAGCTTATCATATGACATAAATATTTAAGTGTTTGACTTTGAGAGAGTTTATGAAAATAACCCCAAGCTTGTAAATGGGTGTTCACTTTTACATCCATTTGTTCTCATTCTGTTGTACTGGTTGCACTTTTTTACGGTATGGGGAATGAAACAAACAAGTTAGGATTTGAACCTTTGTTATAGAGATGCCTTCGTTTAGGGAAGTTAATGTGTCTGTGCTTGGAATGTAAAAATATGGGATTTGATTTGATTTGATTTGGATTTGGAAATCAATTATTGTGTTTTGTATGTTAGAAAAGGAAATTACCTATTTTTGAAATCCATATAATTTTAATTGTTATGTAATAACTTTGTGTAGAGGAAGGATTCTCTGGGGGCATTCTTAGCTGTTATTCTCATATATGGTTTGTTAAGTGAGATTACGTAGTAGCTCTATGTTATACTAACACCACCGATGTTGTTTTGCAGGGCTGTGTATATGCTTTATTTGATTGAAAGATCAAAGAAGTGCTTGGATTTTGCAGCCACTATCTATATCATTCATCTTTGCATATGCATAGTGTATGGGGGTTGGCCTTCTTCTATAGCATGGTGGATTGTGAATGGTACTGGAATTGCCTTGATGGCTTTGCTAGGCGAATATCTGTGTATCAGACGCGAACTCCGGGAGATACCAATACCACGATATCGTTCAAGTAAGAATTACTTCTTTTTGGATGTTTGGCTGACAAATTTGACATGTGCTATTTGAAGAATTGTTTATCATGTATATATTTTATTTTTTTCCTTTTTTATCATGTCTTTTCTTATTTCAGAAACCTGCATATATGTTTAAGCTGTCAAAGAATCGTAGGAAGTCATTCATATTCTATGTCGTGCTTGCTGTTCTTTTTTTTTCCTTATCCCCATGGAATTTTTTAATAGACAAGAAGATTGATTGAGTTGGGAAGACCTTGTATTCAGTGTCAATTTTAATATCAAAGTAGGTTCTTATGATTGGTTCCCCGATCTATCATGAAGAAGTGAGATCCAAGTAGACATTTTCATACCTTGTGCATAAGTTGGTCCTCATGTTTCTCTGACTGTTTTCCAAACCTTCGCCTTGAGGACAAGGCTAAACTGATAGTGGCAGTTATTGATGGGCCTCTAACTCATGGGATTTTAAGTTTGCTTGTTTAACAGAGAAGGAAGAGATGAATGAAGGGGGCAAGAACAGAACTGTGCTAGGAGAAGTTGGTTATGACAGAGGGGGATAGCCAGAACAGGTGGCAGTAGGAGAGTGGAGATAGGGGTGGTGTAATCTGTCAAGACTCGCACATTGGTTGAGATGTAACCTGAAATTGAGTTTATAAGTGGCAGTCATCCCTCACCTTACAAATCAGTTTTGCAGGGTTAAATTAGGCACAAGTCAAATTCTATGAAACCGATTAACCCCACATTGCCTAGAGAATAGAGATTTTGTAAGGTTGCATTCGGCTCACCCGTTGTCGAGCCAAGACCATTAGATCACCCGTTATCGAGCCACTGGGTCATGCTCCAGATGTCCAGTCTTGAGCATGAGGGTGTGTGTATTAATGGTCTCACATTGGATGAGATATGACCCGAATATAAGTTTATAAGTGGTAGGCGCCCCTCACCTTACAAGTCGGTTTTGTAGGGTTAATTGGGCCTGACCTAAATTCTAAGCGGTTTAGTTCCTTGCTGTCTAGATATATGGCCTAAGGAAATGTTTATAAATTTTGAGCTGTCCTTACCTTACAATTTGGTTTTGTAGAGTTGAGTTAGGCCCAACCAAAATTTAAGATGTGGGAACTTGAGAGACATGATTATAAGGGCAGTGGATTTGGCGAGGAAGGCAATCAATCATTTGTGTGATTGTGTGGTGCCAAAGAAGTTTTCCTTCTCCAAATTATTTCCTTTTTGTTTCTACTTTTTCTGCACTCCACAGTAATGAGGGCTTGTTCTATATTTTTTTGTAATATTTCTAAGGAAAATGCTAAAGGGGGTCGTTAGGGCATTGGTTAAGGGAATAAAAAATAGATTGTGTTTAAAAGGGGTGAAAAGTGGTGAATTCAACTTCTTAAAATTCTTAAAAATGTTATTTCCAATGCAAAACAACTACTTTTGGTGTCCTTAACAAGTGCCCTTGTTAGCATGACCCTGTTTCTAAAGTCAATTCCGGTCCCTATCATATTTATGCTCCGATTAGGATTACGAATATTAATGCTCGGAGGGATAGGACATAAATTATGCATTATGTTTTATATTATTAAATTAACTTGCTTGTCTTATTGCAAACTATGGCTTCATGTCTTTCTGCTTAAAAACACCATTCCAGCAAAGAAGAATTTTCATTTTGTGGGCATGATGATATGTTTATAATCTGCTAAACATTGGTTGGCTATTCCTGTGATTTAATACAATCAAATTTCTTTCAGATGTTTGATTGGCAGAAAGAAGTAACTTGAGTCTTGAATTCAAGAAAGGAGTTGTATTGCGGGATGATAATCAACTTTTGATTCTTTATATTGGACTATCTCGAAGATAAAGCCCATGTAGCGCATAGTTCTGCTATGCCATTGAAATACCTGCATTCACTTTTCTATTCTTTAGTCGCAATAGAGTTTAAACATAGATAAACAGACAGAGACTAGGTACATAAATTTCCAGGAAGTTCTGAAAGTGTTATGTAGGTTACTCTCATTCTATTTCGTTTTTTTCCCCCTTCTTTTTAGCGATGTTGGTTAAGGTGATGTATTTAGTTGATTGAGCTTCTATTCTTCTTACCCTTTTTAAGAGTTATTGGATCTATTTGGTTTCTTGGAAATATGTATTAGTTCTGTGCCATTACTGGTGTACTTTTAAAGGGGTTGTATTACAGATTGGAGAATGATGAATCACTCATTAAGATTCTTTTTTTAACCTGTTTCTTGTGATTGATGAATTTGCACCTCAATTTTTTGGTTGATCTTTGTATGTACAGTTTAATTTCTAGTGTTGGTTCTTCTCTGCAATTCTTAACAAATAATAAAATTTGTTAAAAGTCCTGTTTACTCTGAAAAGAATCCATCATTCACATGGTAATCCTGTTATGAAGTACAAATCACCACAATTGTGTACGTTGATGACAATATTCCTTCATTTTTATGTTAAAGGAATGAGATTTAATCTAGAATTTATTCATCCTGAGCCATGGTAGTTAAGCTAAACATTAATTTACTTTTGAGTCAGGATCCGCTGACATCAGGTATAAGTGCATTAAGTTACACCAAATCTGCACCGTCCAAACTAATTGATCCTTAAGACTCGTAATCTCCCAACAAAACAAAAATTAAAAGAACAATTTAAGACTCGTAATCTCCCAACAAAACAAAAATTAAAAGAACAATTAGAGGATCACGCGATCAAATCAAGATAACCAGATCTTCATTGTTTTCTCTTCTCTGTTCACCTTTCTTCTCCAGACGGCAATTGCTTTGAAATTTCGAAGCTTACATTAATCTGGAACCAATTGGTTTAATATATATTTTTGGTTAAATTACTCTATGGATCTTTTAAGTTTGAGGTTTGTAAATAGATTGGTCCTCTAAGTTATTTTGGTTACACATAAGTCCTTTATGTTTGAGGTTTGTAACAGATTGATCTTTTAAGTTATTTTGGTCACAAATAAGTCCTCTAAGTTAGTAAACGTTTTCGATTTAGTCCTTCGATTTATCAAACAATGACGTGGTAGAAGGACTAAATCGAAAACATTTACGAACTTAAAGGACTTATTTGTGACCAAAATAACTTAAAGGACCAATCTGTTACAAACCTCAAACTTAAAACTTATGTGTGACTAAAATAAATTAAAGGATCAATCTGTTACAAACTTAAAACTTAAAGGTCCCATGGAGTAATTTAGCCTATATTTTTTTTGAAGGAAATTGGTTTAATATTTTGGATCGTAAGAAATTAAGTATCCTTGTCACAATTCATATTACATTGGATTTAGCCACTCAATAATTCTATATAAGTCATGGATCTTGATCGCAACTCGTTAATTTCTTCAAACCATGATTGTTCTTAAAATTATTGGGATCTTACACCTAATAAAGATCTAACAAAATAAAATGGAAATGGATTTTCAAAATTGGATTATACCAAGAATCAAATATTGTTTCACAGAATCAAAATAATTGGATCTTCAACCTATCAATTTTACACTCCCCCTCGCAGCAGATGATGGTGGCCGTTTTTCCGATCTTAGACTTCGACAAGTTCAAGAAGCAGGAGAATGTTCACGTGTGTCCTCTTTTGATGTTTTGTGAGATGTAATTATTAACCACAAAATTAATTCATATGAACGGTTGAGATTTGGTGTAAGTCATTTTAACTTACATTTGATGTCAACGGATCCCGACTCTTTATTTTTAGTCATTGTAGACTTTGCTTCTGCCAACAATCTGTACTGCCTCAAAAAAAAACTGTCTCTTATATTATGTACTAGGTTTATTTTTAAAATTGGCATTAGGAGTTTGAATTGAAAAAAGAAGAGACAATACAGTCACATCCAAAATAGAGAGCAATCCTCCTTTGTAAAGTTGTGTAAAAGGAGGAATGGAATGGATTTTGGTTCTCAATGGTGATGGAGCTATGCATTCAATATGTTCATGCAACTTGCACCATAGATTTGTTAAATGGTTTACATTCTGACTTTAATAAATGTGAGCAACTTAACATACTCCATATTTTAAAAAAAAAATCTACGCATAATTTTTTAAGTATGCTGTTGGATGGGAAAAAAGCTGCATTTTTTTTATCAGAAAAACACATTCGGATGGCACAAAAACTGTTTTTTTTTTCTTGTGTACATCTGAAGTGACATCGGGGTTGGAAAAGTTCTTCCCTAGTATATCAGAGCCAAATTAGGTTTGCAATAACTACGAAGTCGAGATATGAATTGATATTGATCTGATATCTAGATCGACGACTACTAGTTTGCAAGGATCTAAATTTTAGTTGAATACCTAATTATTTTTTTTATAGAAAGTGGAACACCTCCATTTGTTGTTCATTAAAATTTCTATTGATATTTATCACTCAATGTCCACGGAATAAAGTCATCACAACAGTTTTTGCTTGGATGCTCTTTCCCCTCCAACTAAAGCAAAAAATGGACTTAGAGTAACATAATACATACATAAATAAAAGTAGGATCCTAGAATAAGAAACGCTACTAAATTAAAAACCAATGCCTTGATTTTCAAGGCTTTAATTTAAACAAACTTGATTGTCTCATTAGGCAAAAAAACTTCCATAGTTAGTTTTTTTTTCTTTCTAACTGCTGAAAGTTAGAAGCCATCATCTTTTTGATTTTCCCTTTATTTTAGAAATTCATCAAGGCTGAGCTTTCCACGATGATGAAATGTCAGCCACAGCTTCTCCTACTGACAGATACAATCCTTTCATTCCAAAGGAATCCAAAATATTTGACTCATGCAACTTTTCCATCACATTTCCAACAGGATTTGCCAACACAAGCTGCACCAATCAATCATAAATCTAAACATTAGAAACAAAACTGACACTGTGAACTGTTTAAAAGAGCTTATAGAAACAGTTTTTGGCATGTCCATGTATTGTTTTTAGCTTATTCCATAAACTCTCCAAGATAGCTTATGAAACTTATATGAAAACTATGCGACTTTGGTTTTATCTTTTGTTACAGAAAATAGAAATAACTTATACACAAGCATTTATATGATGAGCACTCATGTTATATGTTATAAGCGCTTAATTAAGCCGTTTATCCAAATTATATCTTCTTAAACATGTTACAATTACTATATACTAGTGTTGCAACTTGTGCGATGAACGAGGAGGTATATATTTACCTGAAGTGATTTTTGTTCCAGTCTCCTTCTAAGTTCGCATAATGTATCGATTCCACTTGTGTCTATGCCAGTCACGGCTGAAAAAGAAAAGGAAAAACACTAAACTTTTAATTCAAAAACGATCTCAAAACTTCGATAACAAACTTTGCAAGTGAAACAAAATACATACCTGTCATGTCTAAAATTATGCATTTCAATGCACTTCCGTTGAGTGCTACTACGCGTTCTTCCTCTTCTCGAACCCATCTCAGTATCCTAAAGAAAGAGAAACACTCAAAAATTGCCTCGGACTAATCTTTGAAATGTACAAAACTTGACAAGCATACATATTGCCTTATAAATGTGGACCAAATACATATACTTTCGAGGGGAGTATTATTTAACCTTTCTTGCAGGTAAGTTGCATTGGCAAAGTAGATGGGAGACTCAACAGCCAAAATGATAAATGCAGGAATCCTTATAGCTTCTTTATATTGGTTTATGTTATGGAATATTGGTGTCCCTGGAATGTTCCCCAAAACCGATGTGTTTGGCCTAGAGACGTGAAGCAGGATTTTGAAGACTGATATTGCCACCTAAAAAGATTTGGAAAATTCAGTTGAAGGGTAATGAACATGCTTTTACAGTAGTTATGATTGAAGTCAAATATTTTTAATCACCTTACGGTTATGATTGATCGACAGTGAAATAATTTTTACATTGACGGTGTATATGAATTAAATCCTTTGTATAAACAGAAAAGACCTGTGAATTTTGAAGCTTACCGCGACTCCAAGGCCTAATGGAACTGAAATAAAGAGAACACCAAAGAAGGAGCACACACAAGCTAAGAAATCAAGCTTGTCAACCTTCCACAATTTGTACGCGGCGCGGTAATCAATTAGACCAATAACGGCAGTGATGATAATGGCTGCTAAGACAACGTTCGGTGTGTAATAGAATAGCGGCATGAGAAACAGAAGTGTCACAAGAACTGCTGATGCCATGATTATATTTGATACTGCTGTCTGTGCTCCAGCATTGTAGTTAACGGCTGATCGAGAAAAGGATCCTGAAAGTTTGATTTTAAAAATTAGAATTGATATTTTTCTTTAAAAAATTTGATTTCTTTAACGACTACTTGGGATGAATCATTGCCTGTTGTGACATAACATGAAGAACAAGAGCCAGCTATGTTCATAAGACCAATAGCCATCATTTCTTTGTTTCCATCCACTTGGTAGTTCTGAAGTGAAGCAAATGTTCTTCCAACTGCAATTCCTTCCTGAAATATAAGTAAGTTGAATTTGAGTTATTTGATGTATTTCATTTTGTTTGTTTGTTGCAGCTATAAGCCATAGAGCATGTTTGGATTGCCTTGTTTGAAAGTACTTATCATATAAGTGTTTTTATGTACAAGCTATTTCTATAACAAAAGATTAAATAAAGTCAAACGGTTTTCATATAAACTATAAGTTTTTTTTCATAAGTTATCCTAGACATGTCTCTCACTCTAAGTTATGGAAATAAGCTGAAAACAACTTATAGACATGACATAAGCTCTCCCAAACAGTCTCACAAGCGTTTGTGCCAACACATAAGCTCAAATAAGTCGGTCCAAACAATGGTATGTCCATAAGCTGTTTTCAACTTAATTCTACAAGCCCTTCAGGATAGCTTATGAAAACAACTAATAACTTACTTGGAAACAGTTTGACTTTATTTTATCTTTTGCTATAGAAGTAACTTATATATAAACACTTATATGATAAGCCCTTACGCTCTAAGCGCTTATTTTAAAACGTAATAGTTTTAGTAAAAAAATATCCAGGGCTGATTATGTTACTAAGTTTGAGAAAGCTTACAGTGAGAGACAAGATTCCAGTGACAAGTCCAGTTTTGATAGCAAGAGCCAAATGTGGACCACTGAAGTACAACATGTTTGATGATGGTGGATTAAGTCCCTTTGGCAATTCACCAATCTTCCAAAGAAAACAAAGCAGAAAAGAGAGTTATTAATAAGATCATTTCTATTTAACATCTCTTGCATGTTTGGATTAGGTCTAAGTTTGGCAAAATCTCCGTGCCACCGTGATTTTGTCAAAAGCTACGCTTTGAAGCTTCAACAGAATCACAACGTGACCGTGATCTCGTCAAAGTCAAACATTATTCCAAACATGCAGTAAAAGTAACAAAGGTAGAGTGTATTTTCTTACAATAGCTATTTTATTGATCTTATGTCTCATTGAAAAGACTAAAATGGTTGACAGAATAACTGAAGTCAATGGTGCAGCTGCTGAAATCCAGAATAATTTTGGCCTCTTCAAGCTCTGTCACAATTTAAAACCATATATAAGAATTTTTCATATATTAAGAAGCAAATGAAATTAAAATAATTATCACTTGTCAAAGCAAAAAACAATAGTCCATATATTTTATTATGCAAATTGTAAGATGAAGAATCTTACAATGTGTCTTGTTATCAACAGGAAGGCTAGGAAACTGAATCCTAGTAAAATGGTTTGCCATGACCACTGCAAAAAAAAAAATTGTTAAAAAAATTAATGTAATTAATTAAATTACACTTACATTTGCATCAATGGGACAGATATGTATTTTCATTTAAAAGTGACCCTTAATTGACTAACTATTCTTTTTTTTGGTTACAATTGACTAACTATTCAATATGTCCATTCATGACAGAATCATAAAAAATAAATTGAAAAATAGTTGGAATATGATTCCTAATTTTTTTTTAATGGACATATAGGTAATACATTACACTTACATTTGCATCAATAGGACAACTATGTATTTTCAATTAAAAGTGACCCTTAATTGGCTAGGTACTCAATATGTCCATTCACAGAAAAAAGGAATATATTTTTTTGTTGATCATAATTGGAATATGATCCCTTGTGATATAGAAAGTCAAAGTAAAAAAATGTCTACAAAAGTAGCTGGGATTCCAGTAAGCAATCTCAATCATAATGTTAATTCTTATTTCTTAAAACAGAATCAGTGCTATAAGCATGTTTTGAAAAGTTTTGTGGTTGTGATTAATTTATTTCATATTTGATTTTTTCAAATGTAGCTATACTCTCCCAAGTCCCAACTAGTATTACTATTAATACTTTAAAAACTCTTTCAAAAAATTACTATTTTAAAAACTTGAAAAACATAATTTATTAGATTTTTTATTTTTTGTCGAGTAATCTAGCGGCTAGATTCACACACATTATATGTAGAAAAGTAAGAAATCTGAGTTTCGAACTTCAGTCTCGACACATAATGCTCCTGGTAGCTACCAATTGAGCTATATTTATGGGACATTAAATTATAAATTATATAAAAAAAATATAGTGGCCGTCCCTTTTAAAAAATATTCTCAACTTAGATTCTTTAATGTGTAATTTTTTAACATTAAAAAAAACATCAAAATCAAAATATACCTCGTCTCTTTCCTTGAATACAGAGACCAAAACAGGTACTATTTGCATCTTGCTTGTAAAATGAACTATTCCTAGCAACCCTTTGAGTTGTTGTAGTGACACAATTATTGCTGCACCAGCCATGAAACCTACCAATGTTGCCTTTGATAGAAAATCAATCACAAAGCCTAACCTGTATACACCTTCAAAGGTTATTTTTAATCATAAAAAATAATTTTACCTCTATTGTACCATATATATCCATATAAAATTTTACCAATCAAAATAGCCTTCATGTTAACTTCCAAATAAATTTTTTTTTTGACAAAAACTTCCAATTAAATTTTCAAAGTTTCATTTCTAATTTTCAGAAATAAACCCACTTGGTGGGGAAAAAATTATTGTAATTTTTTATTTTTTCATAATATACTAAAATATTATGAAATGATTTTTAGTTTATTTCAATAAGATTTTCATAATAATTTTTGAATAACCACTTAATTTATTTTATTTTATTTTTTGTAAAAAAAAAATCAAATTTAATTTATGTTCAAGGTTAAGTGATGGTATTATGCTAATTTATCTTCTTTTTGTTGAAAAAATATAAATTTGTGCATGATTGATTTTAGTACCTTAATACACCAAGAGAAGATTGGAATAAACCAGCAAAGAAAGTGGCGGTGAAAGCCAATTTAAGATAGAGAATTGGATCTTGACTATAAGAAACACTTTCACTTAACATTGATCCCATAACCAATGATGCAATTGAAACAGGACCAACACCAAGATGTTTAGAACTTCCAAGTACTGAATATATCAAAGCAGGCACAAAACTTGAATCTGCATGTAGTAATGATGATATATATAAATTTAATTAAATATCAACCAATATAAAAATAAAAATCCACAACAAAACAAAACAGATAATGAATACTAACATAATCCAATAATTGGTGGCAAGTTTGCAAGCTTGGCATAACTGATTCCCTGCAAAAATACAAAAAGAGAAAGAAAAAAAATCAAAAAAAATTCTTTTGGCAAGTTTCATTAAATTAATATTAACTTATATCCTCAAATTTTTTTATCTATAATGGTATAGTATACATTAACAACCAAACTCATGCATGCAAGATGAAACTAATATATGCAAGGTCTCAAATTTTGTGCTCAACCACAATTACAAGTTTGGTTTTGTATCGGCTTCAATGAACGTTTGTAAAATAGTCATTAGTAACATTTTATTTGATAAAAGTTTTCCATTTTACGGATTTTTAATACAACAAACCACATCATGCTTGCAAGAACTTATTATGCCATGTTTAAAAAATCGTTGTATGCAACTATAATTGTGGTCGCATCGATAACATCTATATGTACTCGACTTCAATTTAAAACCTTGATATTGTGACATACCTGAGGAATGGCGAGGCTAGCAATGGTGAGACCGGATATAATATCAGAGCGAAAAAGATAAAGACTATACTCAGGACCCCATTGAAAAATAGGGAACATGTATTGAATAGCCAGAAGAAACTTTGTGAACGAAGTTTGGTTTTTGAATCCATGAAAAGGGTCATCAGGAAAAAAGATTTCAGAGAGTCTATGTCTAAGTTTTTGAAGAGCGGTTCTTTGTGGTGGCAAACGAACCTTGTGAATTTCCAATGGTGATTGATACATTGGTATCTCTGATTGGATTTTAATGGTTTCAAAAGGATCAACTCTATTGGAATTCACACCCATTTTTTGTTAATGCTATGTGCTATGCTATATTGTGTGCACAGCACAAGCCACTAAGTTGGTATTAATTTTGTGTCTGAAGAGAGAAGAGAGAGTGTGGCTATGAATTTATAGAGAGAGTAATGAATTGAAAATGGAATCAAGCCATGAAAAAGGTGGCAAGTGTTTGTCATTGTCGCGTGGAGGTTTATTGTTCTAAAGTTGTAGTTATTGGAATCTTCAAGGGGCTGTTCAGTCATATCCCTTCTTCCCAAATAAAAACTAAAATCTTCGTTTCATAAAAGAATAGGCTAAAATATGTTTTTGGTCCCTCCAAATATGACGAGTTTAGGTTTTGGTCCCCGGTAAAAAAAAATTGGAATCCATCCCTGCAAAATTTTAGTCACTGTAAGGTCTTGATTTTTGATCGGAGAGGACACGAAAGGCCTCGACCCTTTCGTACCTAGCTATTCAAGGGACTCTGACAAAGTTTTTTATTTTTCATGTTGTCAAAGAGTTGAACAATCAAAATAGATGACGAGTGTCTTATCAAATTGAATGAAATTCAATAAATAAAAGTATATTAGCGAAAAAAATATAATAATAATTGCATTAGTATTCTAAAGTGATAATTAGTTAAAGATAGATAAAAAAAATACAATTGAGAAACTTTTATAAGACGGGGAGAGTATTTAAGCTGATAAGTTAGTTGATAACGTATAAACATATAAGCTGCCGTTCTATGCTATTAACATGTATGTTGTGGGTTTCTTTGCATATTCGTCATCTTTGTTTTTAACGACTTTAAATTTGTATTGTATTAAAGTACTATATCAATTTGAATGAATGAATATCGTTTATTTTTGTAAAAAAATTTATCAAAACACACACTAAGAGTCATTTAGAGAAAACTATGGTATTAGTTTGATGGTTGGTGTGATATGCTATGCTAACCAAAACACTCTTTGGTCTTCTTGAGGAGCTTCCTAAAATGTAATGACGGTTAATTATCTCCTCATTGCCTCGTATGATTGTATCAACCATTACAAATTTTGACTTGACGATTTCCCAATTTGCACATAATTTTCTTTATTAAAATAAATATTAGGAGAATGTTTTTTTTTACTGAATCAAGAGTGAAAAGACATCAAAAAGCCGTTGGACATTCCGACTAAATCGACACTTCTAGGAAACTCAAATCCTCTATCGCTCGCCTAAATGATATACTTTGAGGGAATTATAATTGAAGATGTGTCTCATGAGTTTAAGCAACATTACATAATATATGAAGGATTCGAGGTTCGACCTCAAACATCTCATTTATTCAACTTTCAGTGCTCAAGACTTTTTAGCCAATATTTTAAAAGTGAATTTCTAATCATTAAAATACTTGAAAAGAATTGAACATATAAAAACATAACTTGCTTTTTGGGAATAATGAGGAATCATACATTTATGACTAAAGTTCTAAAACTACATGCTCTTAAGCAGCAGCAACAACATCAAAATAGTTAATTGTGGATAATGAGGAATCATACATTGGTTATTATATTTGTGTCACTCATTATTGTTGATTACTATAAAGTTTTGAGATGAGAATAATTTCATATGTAATTACCTATTAAGATTCTTATTTTTATGGTTCTCAGGAATATTATAATGTTAAACAAACATCTTTTTTCTATAAACTTTGGAATAAAATTCACATCTTAAAGTTCCAAGGAATGTTATTCCTAGCAATAAATTTGGTAAACTTGAAACAAACACACCCTTACACAAATATCTAAATCGTACTTTGACTTGATGTCTATGTAAAATTACTTTATACTCTCTATGTATACAAATAAAATTTTACTTTTACTTGACAAAATTATTCTTTTCTTTTTGGAAAATTCTTATATATTTTTACCATTAAAATATGGGAAATGTTAACTGGTGCCCCCGAGACACTGGTTAAGGATACTAAAAAAGAAAATTATAGAGTAGTTATTGCATTAAAAACTGTGTAATTAATACTAAAAAAGTCAAAAATATTTCCTTTTATGGTAATAATTTCCTTTATTGGCATCTTTAACCGGTGTCTCGGTCTCCGGTTAACATGACCCTTAAAATATAAACAAATCAAAGTTTTTCTTCTACAAACAAATAAATTGAAGTTCTTTTACAAGACAATCAAATTAATGTTAATTACACATAGTAAATGCGATAATATATTTTTTTTTCAAGGTGCCCATTCTCAGGCCGAGGACCACGGGTTGAGGAGAGAATCCTCCAATTAAGTAATCTAAGGCTTTGCTTGGGAGGTTGGAGGGGAGGAGAAGAGAAGGCTTTGGTGGATTGGAAATATAGGGAAAAAATGGTAAAATATTTCTTTCACATTTTTTTAAAAAGTAATTTTTTAGAGAATAATAAATTAATGTTTATGATTAATATATTTTTAATTTTATGAATATTATAACTACCTAGAATAAATTTGAAGAATCTATGTAAGCGCTCCAAAACCCTCCTCTAATGCAATTTTTGAGTTCCTCAAATGAGGAAAGTTTTGTATTATGAAGAAAAATGAACCCCCGAAGTCTTTATCTCTCAATGTCATCTATTTCTTTCATTTGCTCTTCATTTTTTTCTAAACCCCTCCACTCTCTTTCCCTCCAAACTCACAAACAAAGCTTAAGAAAAATGACATCATAGTATTTTCTTTAAATAGACTAAGAGTATGCAAAAACATCATTATGAATATATGATATTTCAACTATATATGTTTGATATTCTAGATAATCAACAATCATTTACAACGAAATGAGATTCTTTCAAGTCTTGATCTCTCATATTTTCTCAATATGAGATATCTCTACCCTTAAATCCATTTATCCGCTTTTTAATTTCAAATTCTCTCATTTCTTTTTTCTCTCTCCTACCAAATCAATGGTTTGGATTGCACATGTGTCCTTTGTGACATGAGAGAATTTTAACACAATCCTAAATATTATTAAAAATAAAAATAAAATAAAATAAAATACACAGTTGAATGACCAAATCAAAATACAACAAAATCAAGAAAAATGATGCTACTAGTATGGAATATCAAATCTATCTGAAAAGTCTTTTTCCTTTGGGCTCCCTAATAAGGTAAATGCATGAGAAGTGGCGCTTGTAATGGAGATCCCTACCAATGTAATGGCAGCAACACTGAAGCAGGATCCAACTCAGTGCACTAAGAACAAATTCTCCAAATTCTACGGATGCTAATTATAATAAACATTGAAGCAGATCCAATCCAGTCTCTCATTAAGTGTGAATAATTTGTAATTACCTTGTTAGGGAGTATTCAGTTCACTAAGAGCATTGACCTTTTGGATATTTAATCATAGTATTTATTATCCGGCTGCGAGAGGGTATTTAGTAGACCTTCCGATCATTATTATAAACAAAAAAACAATATTTTAGATTTATTCATTAAATTATGTATGTAGTAGATAAAAAAGACTATATACATCGTTAATTGAATGAATCTAAAATATAGATTTTTGCTTATAATAATAATAATAATCGGATGATGTACGATAGATAGAAATTTTGAAACACATGATTATATAAATCACAAATTTACAAATTATAGTAAGTATTTTGTTGGTAAGATAAATTGGTTATCCCGGATTTTTTTTAATGGCAAAGAGATGTATTATATAATAGGTTTAATTATACTTTTGGCCCCCTAAGTTACCCAAAGTTGTGATTTTGGGTCCCTAAAAAAAATAACTCTTTCCAGGACCCCTAAGTTTACTTTCTGTTGCAATTTTGGCCCCCCACACCAATTTTGACCCAGTCAAAGGACACGTAGGCGTCACGTGTGTAAAAAATTTTATTTTATTTTATTTTATAATTATTTTTTGCCTTTTAAAATTATTTTTATTTTTTTAATTTTAAAAAAATTAAAAAATATTTTTGTAATTAAAAAAATTGTTTTTTTAATTACAAAAATAAAAAAAGTTTTTTTTTAATTACAAAAATAAAATATTATTTTTTTATTACAAATAAAAAATCATTAATTACAATTTTTTATTACAAAAATTTAAAAGAAAAAAATATATTTATTTTTTTAATTAAAAAATACAAAAATAATTAAAAATTTACACACGTGGGGCCCACGTCAGCGTTGACTGAGTCAAAATTGGCGTGGGGGCCAAAATTGCAACAGAAAGTAAACTTGGGGGGCCTGGAAAGAGTTGTTTTTTTTAGGTGGCTAAAATCACAACTTTGGAAAACTTAGGGGGCCAAAAAAGTACGAATCATTTAAAAAAAACTATAGTTCGAATCTAGTTAAAAAATTCAGGAATGATAATTGAACACAATTTTTTCAACACAACGGCGACATCGTATGAAAATCAGTATTTTCCTTTTTTTTTTTCTTTTCCTCTTCCTCTCCCCTTCTTTGCAATTCTCACTCTCTGTCTTTTTTCTCTCTGCATCTCTCTCCTATCCCTTTTCACCGTCAATTCTCCAACGAAAACCTAAATGGGTGGCGTGAGGGAGAAAAGAGGTTGTCACCGGCCGCCATAGGAGTGAGATTCAGATCCGAACTGTTGATGGTTGTGAGGACGACGATGGTCACTGTTGACGGCTGCGGTGGTTGTGAGGACGGAAGTCAGGACGCCGATGGAATAATAGAGAGGGCAACGAAGAGTAGAGACGAAGAAGAGGGGTTGGTGGTGGTCGCTGTTGATGACCATGGTGGTTGTGAGGACGGCGGTGGGGGCAAGGCGGTGGCGATAACGACAGTGGGGGATGATGGTGGTAGGGAGGAGAATGGAGAGAGAAGAAGACGCGGAGAAGAAAGAAGAAATGAAGAAGATGGGTGTTGTGTATTTACTTAACTACCCCTACTTTAAAGTTGAAATGTCTAAATTACCCATGGTGTCTGTATTGTGTCCAAAATTTTGTGTTTAGTTATCATTTCTCTAAAAAATTTAAATAAATATGTATAGAATAGTCAGAAGATTCTTTAATTCAATCACTTTCGTGTATTATTAGTTCCTAAAAGAAGTTGATAGTTTGAAGGAATGAGTCTATAACATTGCTAGAACGTACTCCCTCCGGTCCTATTTGCAAGAAACAATTTACTTTTTAGATACATTGAATAATTTATGTATTTGGTTTAGGTTCTTGACTAGATACATATATTATTCAATGTATCTAAAAAGTCAACTTTCTCTTGTAAATAGGACTGGAGGGAGTATATAAGATAACATTTGTACAAAAAACACCGACCATGTTGATCGCTTATATATTATATGCCTTTAATTGATGCATCAAGTAAATGATCACATGTATGTTTGTTGTAACCTTACAACCAAAAGCTTGTGAGATTGTTTTTTCAACTAATTTGATTGAGATCTCATTTCTTAAAAAGAAAATCGTAAAACATTTGATAAGTGTCATATGTTAATTGAAATTGATATTGAACATCTTGTAGTATATGTTCATCAAGCCAAAAAATTACTATATATGTGTAAGTTCTCCACCTAATTTATAATTTATTTTAGATTAATAAACTAATATTCTCGTATAAGTGGATTTTTGGATGTGTTGCCTATATTCTACTTGCTCCAATGTAATGCACTAAGATGAATCTTCAAAAAATATTGAAAAAATATATTTGATATGAATTTTCATATATTAAAAATTATCTTGAGTCAATAATCGGAGACTTGTTTACAAACAAGAAAGCTGATTATTAATTGATGAATTAGTTTTCTCAATATTAGGGGGGACATAATAAGCGTCTGAAATTGTCAATATGAAAGAAGAAGAAAAAAAACCACTTTTTTCATCTTTATTCGTACAATCAGTTACCATTTTCATCTCAAAAACATCAAACTTATTTACCACATTTATTCAACATGTGATCACAATCTCCATTGTTCCATAATCGAATTATACTATAATAAATTACCCTCAATTCATTAAGACATAATATAAACATCACCATTTAAATTTGAATTTACTTAAATCACGGATGCTTTTACGATCAAATTTATGTATAATCCTTTTTATATACAAGAATTTATGTATAATTTTCTTTTACTAAGCTTATGTACATTAATGGGAGAATCTAAGTCACACCTAATACGAGTGAGAGATCTAATCACTTGCAGTATCAACTTGTTTGCTAATGTATAACCTTTCGATTTTAATTTATTGACAAATCAATCCTAGTTAGCAACCAGCAGGTAATACAAACCGGTTTCACTTTTTGTTTATGTTTTCAAGTAAAAAAGAGGGCATAAAGGAACAGAAGCCATAAATAAGCAAAACCTTTTCGGTCACTCTACGAACTCTTTTTTGGTATTGCCGTGTTAACCTTTGATTTATATCTACATGATATTCAAGGCTATTATTGTCTCTATGTCCTTTTATATCTTCAGCATGTCACATTTTTCTCCTTCTCTCTTGTCTCATCTCATCAACCACATGGTGTGGAAATTCCTTTTATCTTTTACTACCATTTTCTATTTCTTTTTTCTTCACTGTTTCTTTTGGCTGTAGTTCTTATTTGCAAATGAAATTATATAGGGTTTTGTTAGAAGCATGCATGTGTGGATTTGATAGAGGTATCTCCATTTGTAGATTTCGGGATCATGACTTTTACGGTGGAACAGACTGTCTTCAAAGTTACGTTAAATAAAGTGGCTAAACATGAGAAATCATATTCTTCGAATCAGCGTGTATTTAAGGGGGGGACATAATAAGCGCATGAAACTGTCAATATGAAATTCAAATGAATTATTTAAAATAAAATATTATTATTTTATCTTGATCCTCGTATAAACCAATAGAAACTGAAGGTTCAAGACGTAACTCATTTGCAAATCAAACAAACTAAATATCAGTTGCTAATGTTCTAATCAATATGGATGTCCATGTTGGACTATCTAATATTGCAAATGAGTATCAACCACACTTGAAGCATGGGAGGCAAATTAGTTTCAAGGATAAAAATCTTATGAGCTAAAAGGAAAAATTGGCCATGTGAGGATATGAAAATTATAAAAGAGAATCTGACATAATTGATTTTTTCAGTTTTAGAAGAACCTATCATGTCCCTGAAATTGATGAAAATAAAGAGACATCAATAGATTATGCCATACTATGGAATCAAAATGAAGTTAGTGTTGACAATTTTTTACATATATCTAGTATAACAAGTGACAATGAGGATCATAAACAAATGTCTATTAAATATTATAGGCAAAAATATTGGCAGCTGAACTGAGAAAATTCAAGCGCAATTAAATTCAGTTGTATAAAGATGATATCTCAAACACATGGTAATTTGGAGAAGAGTATAGTAAAAGAGATATTACAAAGTCACCGTCAAGCAAAACTTTTGTATTATGCACTTTTTTCTCTCTTAACAATGGTTTTATCTCATTGAATTTTTTGATTTGGTTTTTAACGAGAAAGATTTTTACTGAAAATGATATTGAACTTTTTTTTTTCCTTCATTAGAATATGTCAAGACAAAATTACATGTTTAGTTCCTGAACTTAATTTCAAGTAACAATTTGGTCATTTATCTTTTTTTCATTTCAATTTTGTCTTTTTGGTCCATTTTCATATGAATTTTGAAGCTTCAAATGTAATATCCTTGTGCAAACATAAATTGAAAGATTGAAAGACCATGCAAAAATAAAACCATGAATTTGAAGCTTGATAATTCATATGCAAATTGACCAAAAAGACAAAATTGAAAAGAAAAGAAAAAAATAAAGGACCAAATTGTTATTTAAAATTAAGTTAAAGGACGAAAAGTATACTGTTGCCTAATATTAATAGATGTCCATTTAATTATTGTCCATCAGTCATTTGACCCATTATTCATTGACACATGTTATAGACTTACTGTATTCTCCTATAAAATGATTCGTTGTAACATAAATCACACACAATTGAAGAGCATAATCCAATTTTATTTTTTTTTATTATCCATATTCTTGTTCTTATTTGAGGAGTTTCATATCACTCTACTATTTTTTGCCTATAGAAAAGTTAAGATACAACATCTTTAGTGTTAGCAATTCACTTTAGAGAAATAAATGAGTAATATTAACTTATAATAAATATTAAGCAATTTTTTTTCTCTTAACAATGATTTTATCCCATTTAATTTTCTTACAGTAAGGTTTTGATGAGGTATATCTTCAATGAACATCTAAGGAGAAGTGATAATATTAAGACAAAATTATGCGTTTAGTTTCTGAACTTAATTTCAGATAACAATTTGGTCATTTATCTTTTCTTTATTTCAATTTTGTCTTTTTAATCCATTTTCATATGGATTTTGAAGCTTCAAATTTAATATTCTTGTTCTTATTTGAAGAGATTCATATCACTCTACTATTTTTGCTTATATTTGCTTATAGAAAAGTCAAGATACAACATCTTCAGTGTTAGCAATTCACTTTGGAGAAATAAATGAGTAATATTAACTTATAATAAATATTTTCATGATTAATATGATATGTACATGCTTAATAAAATACTGATAATTAAAACACGATCTTTTAATTTTGTCACTTTACTAGTTATGAAAAGAAAAGAAAAAATATCACTGCTAAATACTCACTCACTGTCAAAATTTCCCAAATCTCAAAAGTTGGGGTCTAAATGGCACCAACTGCATCCCTTGTCAGTGTAAACTCTCATTGAAATCTTTCCAGCCCCATCTTTTGACTTCATTGGCATCAAACAAATTTACACCTACCGTTGGCCAAGATATGATATTCTTGATCGATCTCTACATATATTATCAAACCATCGACATAAACACTTGGAGGATTCATTTGCTATATATTAAAATAAAAAGTGATTTTAACATTTGCTATATATTAAAATAAAAAGTGATTTTGATATAAATAATTAATTTAAAGGTTTTTTTAATATAATTAATTTAAAGAAAATGTTAACTAGTGTTTCTGGTGTACTCTTTAAAAACTATAAATTGTAAGTATTTATGAAAATATGTGTAATCAATGCATTGAAAATCAAAATATTTGACTTTATTAAAGAATAATTACTTATTTTAAAATGCTTAAAGAGTACATGAGGACACTCGTTAACAAGACCCTTAATTTAAAGGTTGTTTGCTACAGTTTTTGGAGAAACATTTTCAACTTTTTAAATAAAAGAATAATTTTTAAAAGTTTTTTATGTTCTTTTACAGATTTAAAAAAAATAATAAGAAGCTTAAAAATTTAAAATTGCTTCAAATGAAGAGTTGATTTAAATAGAATTTATCAAAAATCATTTTTTATAACTATTTTTCTAAAAAAAAAAAAAGGAGTTTTATTATAGTAAACAAACACAGAATCGAAGAGCATCTGAATGAGATAATAAGATATCTTTTTCACCTTAATTAAAAGTCCCATTGCATATAACGGATATTTGGTTTACACACACAAAAAAAAAATCAAATTTTCAGAAGAAAAATATATATCTAAAAATAATTTCTAAATTTTTTAAAATCATTTATTAATAATTCATAGGAAACATGTCCTTTTTTTATAAGCTAAAAAAAAGGAGTTTTATTATAGTAACAAAAACAAAGTCGAAGAGCATTTGAATGAGATAATAAGATATCTTTTTCACCTTAGTTAAAAGTTTTATTGCATGTAAAGAATATCTGGTTCATAAAAAAAAACAGTTTTTTTGGAGAAAATATATATATATATATATATATATATATATCTAAAAATTAATTTTTAATTTTTTTCGCATCAAAAACATTTATTTATAATTCATTGGAAACATGTCCTTTTTTTATACGCTAAATTAGCTTACCTAAATTAGCACAAAGGATAATCAAATTTGAGATCTTAAGGAGTAACATACTACATGGTCCAAGGTCTCAAGATCTCACAACAAACATGTCCTTGTAGATTATTCTATAGAGATTTTTTAGAACAAAAATAAAATATAGTTAAAAAAAGTGTTCAAGTTGAAAACTATGCATGTTAAAATAGTTATTCATTAATACAGTTGAACAAAACCATTTTTTTAGGGTCGAACAAAAACATAGACACCACAAGATATGTTTCTCTCTCTCTTATGTTAAAAAAGATTTTCTTCAATAATTTAATCAAATGACAAAACTTAAATACAATTCTTTAGTTGCTTTTCGTATGGTTCTTAATTAAAAATACAACTTTTTTTGGAGATAACAAACTTTGAGAAAATTATGGATTTAAGGAAATCATGGTGAATTTAGTTAAGAACCATACAAAAAACACCTAAGAAATTGTACCTAAGTTTTTTTCCTTTAATCAAAATAACTACATCATTTTTAACAAAATTTTATTTTGAAGAGGCTAAAATAAAATATATTATCCAAACAAGTGTCTTCCCTAGCACAAGATGTACTAAGGAGGAGACATCAAAGTCAAAACAATATTTACAAAGGGAACCTTCACAAGATTAAAACAGGAGAAGAAATAACACTAGCCTATTCCCAGAATGGCAAACAGACTAAGCCACCACCCATGGTAATTGAAGGGAAGAGAAACAAATTTCGCCTTCAACCACGTAAAAGCAAGAGATTTAATATTTTCTACCACCTGAGTAACCGAGCTAACTTTATCATTAAATTGTATGTTATTTCTTTCCTTCCAGATTTCCCACACCGTAGCGAACCAGATGACCTGAATAATAGAGCGGCGCACCTTGGAGATACCACCACTGAAAGTGAATTGATTAAAATGGTCCAAAAAAATAAAGTGGCACATAAAACGGAACAGCCGCTGATACACCAATGCACCTATAAATAAAGTGCCAAACTGATCCAAAAAAATTACAATGTAAAAATATATGATTTGATGATTCGATTGATCCACACCCTGACACACACAACGTAGATGCGTGATCAATAACACAACGACGTTGAAGATTATCCTTAGTAAGCAATCTGCCGCGGAACAACCTCCAAGCAAAGAGCACAACCTTCAAAGGGACATCTTTATGCCACAAAGAAGAAACAGCCACCGGTAAATCAATCGGAGGTTGAGAAGTTAGGACTTTGTAGACACTTCGAACAGAGAAAGCATGGGATGGTTCCAATGTCCAAAGTCATTTGTCAACATGCTCAACCTACAAAATCACATTCTGAAGAAGTAACCTAAGCTCTCCCACCAACTCCTCCTCCCACGCCAAAAAATTAATTTGCACATAATGATTTTTGAAAATAATTTACACACAAACACAACTAAAACTTTAAAATTAATTTTTTAAAGAAAATGTTAACTTGTGTCCTTTGGGCAGAAATTTAGAAACTAAACATGGAAATTTTTTCTTGAAAATTGGGCACAAAGTTATCTTTTAATTCCCTTTCTAACTTCTTAACTTGTGCCCGCATGACCCATTTTTTAAATATCTTAAATAAAAAGACTCTTAATTAGACCCAATCCAAACAGAAGTGATTCATTTGTAAAAACATAAAATAAAAAATGACTAGTCTATTTCAATTTGCAATACAACATTAATTATTGTTATTTTCAATTATATATTGTAATCAATACCACTTGAGTCACTCTTAATTCAATATATTCGTTTTTGCATTTTTTATAAATTGATCCAATACATATAAGAAACTTTAATAAAATTATTCTTCTTGTGTCCAAAAAAATAATTTATTCTTCTATATCTCATTTATACTTCTTTCTTAATTTGTATGAATTAGTCAACTATATCATTTGAGATAGAGAGAGTGAGAGTTACGTATTGATATAATGATAATCATTGAGACAAGCAATATTTCGAAATTCACCATTGGAACCTTACACCTGGATTGCAACTACTAAAGTCAACAACAAAAATAATTATAGTGATCCCACCCATAATTTGGTTACAGGTTTTAATAAGGGTCACTTTGGATTATTCATAAGATTGCTTCTTTCTTTTTTTGAATAAAGATTGGTTCCATATGATCCCACTACACTGCGGTGTTTACCTGTTTAGATTATATTATTTTTGTGAGAAAATTTCTATAATATATGATTGGGATACTATTTTTTTCTTTTTGAGGGGATGATTGGAATATTGTTGCTTAACGTTAATGGTTAAATACATATAACGTTTTAAATATGTCACAATGTATTTGAATGGTGTCCCATGCACGAGACCAAAATGCAGAACAATGCACAAGACCAAAGAACAACAAAAATACCAACAATCATAGCAACATGGAATTTTTAACTAGGAGATATTAGTGACACCAAATGCAGAAAACGCCATGGTGGTTTGGCGGTGGCTGATTGTGCCCAAGTTTGCATGTGGAAAAATCGTTGTGGCGGTTGGAGGCAGAGCGGTGGCTCCACCACCGCTCTATAGAGGCAGTCACTCTATATGAGAAGAAACTATGACAATTGTAGGTGAAAGTTTCATGGGATTGCGAGTGAGTGTAGGGATGGTGGGTGCCTAACTGATTGAACATAGTCTTCACTACAGGGGTGGAAAGGACTCCAAAAGGCTAGAGGGCTTTGACATCTCTCAACATATTTTTTTATTTGTCCGGTTAGATATTGAATCTCTCATCAAATGATTAATAAATTCAAACATTTATCACTTGTGTCACATTATATTCATTTAACAGGGTTGGAAGTTTGTTATACCAAATTTACTTTACATGACAAAATATGAAAATTGATTCTAAAAACAAAAAAAAATTAAGTATAACATTGTTTTGTCTCTAGAGCTAATTCTAACTTTTCCTTTCAAGCTGAGCTAATTTTAACTCGAATCTTTAAAATTTTGAGCTTTTGCCTTTATACTTGAATTTTAATTTCAAAACTATAGTTTAATTTATTTTTACGTGAATATACTTAAATATAAATCACTTAAAATTCGACTTGCTTTTTAATTAAAATAAATTTTGTAAAATCAATTCATTTATAAATAATTTTCACCATCAAAGAACCAAACAAATATCAATCATATTGAAGTAAGTTGGGTAGTACTTGTCTAGGAAATGTTTAGAATGGGGCAATTGCAAAATTTTCCCATCTTAGGCTCATCTAAACTGAGCCATTGATTAAATATAAAATAATATGAATGGCTATGATTGTTTAATCATTTTGACCGGCAACTTGCACATTTTTTTTTCGGTTGTTCAACCTGTATATTAAGAGACCTTTATTTCAAAAAAAATTTATTAAGAGGCCTTTTTTTCTTTTTTAAGAAAAATTATCTTTGATTTTTATGGATTAAAAAAAAAAATAGAACAATCGTTTTTAAGAAATATGAACATTTACGAAACAGATTTTGGATAATGCAATGTGTTTTGACCTTTTCCGTTCTAACACCACTTTTTTTTTTTGTTGGATCTTTTATAACCATTATTATAACTAGTGTGAAGAGTCCATCTTTCTATTTTTATTGGCAAATAACGATGAGATGATAAAAAATAATTATAGTATTACACTAAAACATGATGTTTTTGTTTTTATAGAAAATAAGGTTTTTTGTGTTTATTGTTGTAGATTGTTTTTATTTTAATGAAATTTAACTAAAATTTTTTAATTGATGATTTTTTGTGTGTTAACACTCTTGTTCTTAAGGGTTAACACAAAAAAAAATTCAAAGTTCAGTCGTGAGTTAAATATTGTTGGTCAAGAATTTTTCATCCATGAACCGAATTTGGGTTATTCTCAACGATTCATTTTTTATGGAGCTTATTAACAATTTGAGTCTGATTATTTGGTTTTTTATTGATAATTTAAATAACTTTATAAAAATGATTAAATAGGTTTAATCAAGGGTAAAATTTTAAAATAAAATTATTTTATAGTCATCGATTGTTTTCACAATTAATTTGTTCTCTAATTTTTTTTTTTATTTATGACAAATCTCTGATGTAATTGTTCACAAAATTATTTTCACGATTTCAAACACTGGCTGGGTTGATTTTCTTAAAAAAAAAAATGAAAAAAAGTGTTTCCTAAATCCTAATTGACACTGGCTGGTGATATGCACGACAATCGATAGCACTTAAACTGATAATTTATAGGTAGTAACCGGTAAAAATAATGAGGCTAAGATGAGGAAATTATGCAATGGACCCATGCTAAAACTCACCACTTGTCTTAACTAGTTCCATAGTGCAAAGTCACATAGTCAAAAGGTTTCTCCAAGCTTAAAATCCCAACCTCACATTTCTATATCATATCAAGAACCACTGACATTTGTAAGGCAGGATAGATATGCATTGACTTCAATGAAACCCTAGATAGAATGATTATGCGGCGAGAGGGAGATCTGTTTTATTAATGCCCGGAAATGGATTGCAAAAAAAGGAAAAATTGTTATGCAAGATTTTATAATAAGGTATCCACAATTGATGGATTAGATAAGTTGTCAATGCAAAAGGAACAAAATGGTGGACCATATGCAATATTACTTATCTTGGTAGACCCATTTTGAAAGGTTCTCCTCTTATTGTGAGGAAGAAAAAAAAGTAAAGGTTTGATGGGAACACATGGCTTGCCACCAATCATAGCTTAGCTTGGAGATAGTCATACGTTATTGTAGTTCATTGTTGAGGTCTTAATTCTTACACATAGACTCCCTTACTTAGATTTTATTCAATTGATAGGAATTTGGTTCTTCCTTACCAAATGATCGGGTATCATTTCTCCAAAGTCATGCTTTCTTATGGACTAAGAGTATCTCCAACAAGAGTTTTGTGAGAGTCCTTAAGTTTTAAAAGGTGTGCTTTTAAGTAGTTTTACTACTATTAGAGGAAAATGACGTGGCAAAAAGTTGTATGGTCATTAAGGGTGAGGAAAATGCCCACACTTATCCATGGTATGTTTTAGGTCGTCCCACTCACCCTTGATCAACCGTGGATAGAAGCAACAAAACTCTTATCTACAATGTATTTTGAATATAATATATAGATTGATAAATGAAGACTCATTTTACTCCTTCTAATTTTTGTGTGGGTCAATTTATGGGGTGTATTGGGTTAGGATTTTAAAGGACAATTTTTGCTTAAAAAAGTCTTAAAAATTTTAAAAGATTTTGTAGGATTTTAATTACTTTCATGATTTTAAAAGACTATCAGGATTTTCAATGGATTTACATCATAAGATTTTAAAGGATTTTATGGATGTATAAGATTTCAAAAGATTTTATGAATTTTAAGGACTCGTTGAAAAGAAATGATTACAACACACTCTCTATCATAATATTCTCAATACAGACTCTTATTTTTTAATTTTTATTACGAGAGATAGAGAGAGGAAGAGAGAGAGAAGGGAGAAAAGAGACGAGAGAGCGAGAAGGGATAAGAAAGAGATAATAAATTTTTAAAAGAAAAACAATTCCAAAAAATCTCATGTCTTCATGAAAGACCTTTTCTTGTTAAAATTTCACTAGAAAATCCATCAAAATCTAATTTATCAAACAATCCTTCGAAATTTGAATGATTTTGAATACCATCAGACTTTTTTTAAGTGATGAAAAGTCTTGATTGAATACCTCAAGACTTTTTTAAAATGACAAATAGTCTTGATTGAATACCACAAGACCTTTTTTAAATCACAAAGAATGTTGATTGAATACCACAAGACTTTTTCATAATTAAAAAGTCTTTTAAAATCCCTTAAAATCTTAGTCCAATACATCCCCCTTAGTCTCTAATAAAAATAAAACCTAAAGTAGTCTCTATATTTTTATACCGAAAACACTAACTCGATATAACATTAGAACTAATCTATCTTCAAAATGAAAATTATTAGGGTTAAATATGTTTATGATCCCTATAAATATGTCAACTTTTCGTTTTAATCCCTCTAAAAAAATTCTTCAACTTTTAGTCCACCAAACAATTTTCATTTTCACTTTTGGTCCCTCCTTTAAAGTAAACTCATATGTAGAATTCTTATTTTTTGAATAAAATTTTGCAAAAAAATTTATAATATTATAAGAATCTCTCCCAAAAAAATTGGAATTTTTTAACAAAACATGAATTAAATATGAATTTTTATATTTTTGGTGGTTAAAAGTTCATATTTAATTTAGTTTTGTTAAAAAATTCTAATTATTTTTGGGAGAGATTTTTACAATATTCTACACATTTCTACACAATTTCATTAAAAAATACAAAAATTTACTTAAAAATAAGGATCAAAAGAAGGGATTGAAAATTTTATAGGGACTAAAAGTTAAAGGAAAATTTTAGAGGAACTAAAACGAAAAATTGGTATATTTATAGGGACAAAAAATATATTTAACCCAAAATATTATGATTTTACTTTTATGAAAGACTAAATTGGTCCACACTATAATTGTGAAGATTAAAATAAGTTTTCACTCTAATATATAAGATAAGATGTACTCTATTCCTAGTTATAAGATGTAAGGACGGATGGAGTATTTAGTATTTTTTTTCAAACACAATTTCTAGCTTCTTTAAAAAAAAGTCTAACTAATATTACTAATTTATTTCTGAAGATAAAAATCAATATTAAATACTTCATTTGTCCCTTATTATAAAATCTGTTACAAACTTAATGTTAAAAAAGTGATTATTAGACAAAATATCTTCCGTGATTTTTTAAGTTAGATGTTTGTAATTATTTCGTCCTTTAATTTTTTGTAACAGGTTTTATTTTAGGGATTTTTATTAACAGATTTGTTATTTAAGTCATAAAATATTTACATTGCTACTCATTTTTATCAAACTTTGTTAGAAAATACTTACTGACCATTTTAGATTGAAGTGGTAGGTCCAAATGGTGTTTACAACATCAAACATGATTATTTACACACATTTTCTTCTTCTTGTTTACGAATACAACCCTAATTTTTTAGATAAATATTTCATAATCAACATTTTGAATTAAATAACTGATTGGTTTTGTTTCAAACCAAGAGTGAATTATAAACCTACGAACTCTAATTTTAAAAGTGATGAATTTGGACCCACCAACTTAGCATTAAACGCCCACATAAGTATTTTTTAACTCAGTTAAATGAAAAGAGGGTAATGGTGCAAATACTTTATGACTTAGAGGAGCAAATTGTTACAACAAAAATTAAAGAACTAATTTATTATAAACATCTGACTTAAACGATCGTGAAAAATATTTAATCTTATTATTAATAGTGGAGAGCTAATGACAACCGTATTACTATATCAGATTGAAACTGTACTACACCTTAAAAGTTATATAATGTCAAATTCTTTTACAACTGAACCGACAATCTTTGAACATTTCGTAATAGTTATGCATAAAATAAAATGTGCATATTAATTACACAGTCATCTTTTATTATTATATGAAGAAAAAAAATGACTTATAAGGGACGAAGGGAGTATAATTTAACAAGATGCATCAAAAGACAAAAACAAAAGCTTTACAAATTGATTCTCATGTAGTTATAAAATGCTCTTATAGCCACTGCCAATTTTCTCAATTATTATGATACTTTTAGCTAACAAGGACAACATTTTCTTATACAAAAAATGGTCACTTCATAGAACAACATAGCCACAATATTCAATGACATGTACTAGTGGACTCAATTTGTTTAACATTTCCACAAAGTTTGAGATGTTCTCTTTCTATTCAATTGAAATTGAATATTGCATTAGTCCTTTAGTGGAGCTGTAGTGTGATTAGTGAATTGATTAATCATTAAAAAATGTTTTCATTTGGTTGATAAGTATCTTAGTGCATCAATTCAAAACTTCATTGCTACAAATTTTTCCTTTTAGACCTACATTTTTTTTATAAGATGTTAGACATGCACCTTGATTGGTGTAAGGAAGGCCAATAGGGTTATTTAAGGGTTCAAGTAATGCTCTGAAAGTCTATTCAATACTCAGGAGGACCACAAAAGACACATGAATTAAATCATCAATCCTGTCATGCACAACTGGAACTTACTAGAAGTATTACCTAGGAAAATTGTTATGGTATGAATGAATGAACATGAAGTGGCACAGAAGAATCTTTCAGAAAATTGAAAAGTTGAGAGTTTATTCTTGGAATATTCCATCCCTTGCTGTTATTATTAGACAGATACTACCCACGCCCCAAATAATCTAAGTTACACCTCAAAATTACTAATATATCCTTTAAGTAAATTAAAAATTTCAATTCAATTAGTAATAATTTATGTAAACTCAATTTACATAAGTTAATTAAACATATACGTAAATTCAATTTACATAGTTAATGTAAACTCAATTTTCATAAGTTAAGTGAATTAAGTTTTACGTGAAGAGTAGTTATATATATGTAAAATCATTTTACACTAGTTTATGTAAACTCAATTTACATAAGTCAAATAAACTAACGTAAATTCAGTTTACACAGTTTATGTGAACTGAGTTTACTTAGTTCATGTGAACTGAGTTTACGTATATAAATTGAATTACTCTACGTGATCTTAAAATACGCTACCCCTTTTTAGAATATATAAGTAAATTAAATTAATGTGTGACCTATGTAAACTTAAATTATGATGCCTTGTCCCCGTAAACTTAAATATTGTTATATCATGGAACAAACAAAAGGACATCAACAAACATCCATGGTGAAATTAATAGCGTCGAAATAAATCATGGAACAAACAGTAGATAGAAACTTCAATAAATTTATGAAATTCACTTACTTTGTATGAATAGAGTACAAATCAATGAAAAGATGTTGATTCAATCTTTAATTTTGGTATTTAATGAATGCACATCCATGGTGGTTTGTGGGTGAAAAGGGATAAAGGTTCAAAGTGATGATGAAAAAAGGTTTTAAGAAATTTACATGGAGAGGGCAATTTTGGTATTATTGTAAAATTTTAAAAAAAAAATTGGATGTAACTAAAACTATATGGGGTGAGACTAGAAAAAGTCTTGTTATTATATACTGCTTCTTTTCATTTCATGAAAAATATTTAACCAACCTTATTAAATACAATAGTGATAGGATGCTGAAAATAGTTATTTTTACTTTGGTCAGATAGGGGAGACCTACATCATTTCATTGAATCGTTCTTGGATTATTTTTACTTCTTTTATGATATGTTTGGTTGCCTTGTTTAAAACATAATAATGTTTGGTTGCGAGAAAAAATTGAGAATAAAAAAAGTGATGAGAAAGAGTACGAAAAGAGAGAAAAATACGAGAAATAGATAAGTAGATTTAAGGTATTGTTTCGTTTAAAACAAAAAATAGAGAAATATTATCTTCAGCATGTAAGCAACCAAAAAAAATCATGCTCTTAAATATAAACAAAAGTTTACTATAATAATCATTACATTTAATATCACTATTTCAAGTTTACCGTAAGAAAAGTGTATTTAACACTTGAAAAGACAAAATTATCTTTATAATAAAATTTTAGTACTTATTTACTTTTTGAATGTAAGACTATTTTACAAAACAATTCTTATTTCAGGTGACCTTTTCTTAATGCCTTTTCAGGTGGCCCCTTAGTTTCTTATTTGAAAAACTAAAGAGAATACCTATTTTAAAAACAGTTTTTCAAATCCATTTTTTAAAAGGATTTTTGAAACATTTTCAAACAAGCCCTAGGTGTTTTGATTGGTTTTTTCTTCTTCTTCTTTATGATATAGCAAATGCTAACATTTGTCTTAAAAGCTTAATGTATGTCTTAGATCATTTAGTAGCTGTCAGAATATTATGTGCAGGGGTTGGAGTTTGAACCTCAGATTCCTCACTTCTCTACACATAATATGTGTGAATCTAACGACTAAACTACCTGACAAAAAAAAGTGTATTTAACTTTTGAAAACCTCTCAAAAAAACCTTTTGAAATGTAAAGATGCTTTTTCTTGTATTATCCTCATTTATCAAAATATTTATAGTGCCAGAAATTAATAAATGAGAGTATTTGCAACCGTAAATGAATTATATATGAGAGTTAAAATCAAACAATATAATGACACTCATATGCATTAAGTGCCGAGTAGTAAAAAATTGTTCGTTTGAATCCGGATTCAAACATAGTAATATTTCTACAACTTTTATATTTAAGCTATATCTACGAAACAAATTAATATAATTATTTTAAGATGTGTGCATTATGTTAGACTTTAGACATTTTTTTTAAAACTCGGTATTCGATCCAAGAACCGACTAATTCGAGAGGATCAATTCCACCGCCCACTTGCGGGGCCCCATTTAAAGCCAGAGCAAGCTCTGTGTGGATTTAGTCCACCAAAATTGACACTAGAGGGAATCAAACCTGAAACCTTTGGAGGAGCAAACTCCAAGATATCCAAGATCCAAAACCAACCACTAGGCCAACTTCAAATGAGTTTTAGACTTTAGACATTGGTTAATATAAATACGAGACATAGAGATAATGCATAATATATTTAAAGATTGATGTTCGAATTCTGAACATCCTATTTATTCATCTTAAAAAGTAAATTTCTTGTTATTCGTCAAAGGAAAGAAAAAAACGAGAATAAGGGAATACTTAACATTTTTCTTTAAAAAAAAAGAAGAAGAGATATATTACCTAGTGTATGGTAGGATAAGAATATAAACTAATTAAAGCCTAAAGAGCAAGTGAACTGACCACAAGATGTGGCTTAATTGGCAAATGGAACTCTGTGGGGTTGACCTAAAAAAAACACTCTATCTCGGCGTGCGTACTTCATCAGTTTTTTTTTTTTGGAAGTGTTGTGATATTAAAGTGAATGCTTCAATTAGAATTAGTGCTATGCTTAAAAAAGGTGTGGTGATCTACCCAAACAAAATACTTAAGTCAATAACGAAATCATAAACAAATCCCTGGAAGGATTTCGTCCTACTTGAATTGATGTTTTGGACAGCTTCCCTCTAGTGAGTATGGTATGGTGGACTCTTAGGTAGCCATTTCATCTTAAACATGAGAGAAATTAATTTGGTTGGTAAGTGTTGTATTTTTTTTAAGTGCGTTTAAATCTTATGACTATACAAGACTTCATCAAACAATTATGAAATTCTTATGACCAAACAGGGTCGGTTTAAGGGCCAAACAATCTAAGAAAGGGTTTTAGACCTTAAAATTTTGGGTGAAAAAAAAATCCTCTAAGAAACTAATTTGGTTATAAGTATATTATATGATAGATAAATTACAGACATTTGTATAGTTTAACTGATTACCAAAGAGGTCTCAATTATTCTTGATCATGAATTCAAATCTTGGTCTCCACAAACTTGATTTTATAAAAATATTTTGTTAAAAAAAATATGTTTTAAATGCCACATTAATTTTTTTGCTTTACGCCTCTTAATCTTTTGGTTCGGCCCTATGACCATGCAGGGATGAGGTTCGAATAAGAGACTCTCCACATATTCACTTTAAGGGGTGAATTTGTAGTCACCAAACTACTAAACAAAAGAAAGTTATAGCTAATCAAGTATTTGACATAGAAATGTTTTTTTTTCAACAACTGACATCACATCATATATTCGCAACCAATGTTTGAACATCCATCTCTTATGCTACTCATAACACTTTTGATTACATTTCTAATTGTATTACTTATATTGTAACTAATGAAGTACTTGAGCTTGTTTAAATTTTTTAAAAAAAATCATAAATCCATAGATTAAAAATTTATTCACGGGCGAAGCTTTGTTTTAGCCAGAATGGAATGGCTATCACCTATGTTAGAGGTTGATATCGGTGAAGCTCTAGGATTACTAACTACTATGCAATTGGTGAGAGAGCTTCAACTTCAAAACATGGACTTTGAGGCGGACTCAAAAATAGTGGTGGATAACATCTATGGGAAGCGGAATGGTATATCAGATTTTGGTGCCATTATCGGTAAATGTCGTCAGCTGCCGATAACCTTTTATGTTATGAAGATAATATGAATTTTTTTTATTTTTGAACAAGCCTGGAGATAATATGAAATTGTTCGTAGCTTAGCTAGGACAACTCCGTCTTCATCAAGTTTTCATATCCATATTATCAATTCTTACATGTATCCAAACTTTACTTTTAAACGAAATGCATTAAACTTGTTCTACTAAAAAAAAAAATCATGGTCGAAGATCTATTTCCTCGATTAGTAGTTTTTGCAATAGCTCTATTTTCTTTTTTTTTAGATACATAATTTCATCAATCCATTTCCTGTACTAAAAACTCTTCTCAAGTAAATCAAGCTTTTATATTTTAATAAACTTTATGAACTTTTTGATGTTTCATTAATTAAATTAAATTTGATACAAATTTTATTTGAGAAAATAGAAATAAACTTTGATTTTAAAAAATTATGTAAGTTAATAGAGGATTCACTTTATGTATAGCGTGTGAGAAGTAATATGGGTGTGGAGGTAGCAATCCTCTATTATGAATTTATAAAATTCTCTTTCTTCTTTGGATTCAAAATAGAAAGCCCAATATCTTCATTGCTTCTTCAAAAAATAAAATCACAAACGCATAGTTTATCTCCTTCTTTCTGTGTAAAACAATGAACAACAACAACAACACTGTGTAACCTCTGAAAACTCACGGAACAATCAGATTTGTGTCGTTATTCAGGTACCATAATTTTTCTATTAATTGTATTTTTTTCACTGTTCTTTATTTTGTTGTTGATGATGTTTTTTAATCGTAAAAAAAATTGGGTTTTTGTTGAAGTAGTTAATCAAGCATGATTGGAAATGTTGGCACTATATCCCAAGGTTCTGTTTTATGTTACGCTTGTCAAATGCCTGCTAAGGTTTCTGTCTCAAGTTTCCGAAGATTTTGGGGACATAGCGTAGAGATTAAACCAAGAGGTATTTTGCTTAATTGTTCAATTTTTTGTCACTTTTTCATTAATTTATTATGCAGTAGTGTAGGACCGACATTTCAGATCGAAGGTGTGTTGTCTGAGTGTTAGACATGACACTGACACATGTAGTTAATTCAATTTTTCATTAATTAGTTAGCGCCAACACTTCAAATCAAAGAAGTGTCTGATGTCTGAGTGTCGGACACCGACACTGGCACATCTAGTTAATTCAATTTCTCAAATTAATATCGGTGTTCATGTGAGTGTTGGTATTTCATAGTTAATTATATCTCAATGATATGAATTATTTAGCTCACCAGACTAGATTTACCATGCGAGTAAATCTAGTCTGGTGAACTAAGTAATTCAGTCTCCTACAAGCATATATTTTGTGAGCTTCTTTTAGAAAATTTATGAGAACAACTTATGGCATTGTTCGTAAACTGTATTCAGCTTATTTTCGTTAGTTCTTCAAGATAGTTTATGAAAACAGCTTATAGCTTGTACAAAAACAATTTAACTTTATTTTATCCTTTACTATAGAAATAGCTTATACATACGTGCTTATCACGATAAGCGCTTGTACTATAAGCTGCAGATAAGTTGTTTATCCAAATAGGGTCTTAGTCTCTAAAGTATATGATAGTAATAAGCACCAAAGTATATGACGGTTTCTCGTTAACCGTTAGTATCTTAACATGACACTAGTGAACTTCAGATAGATAGAAGGCGTGTCTGGTGTCTGAGTGCCGGACATCAACACTACACTGACGCATGTAGTTAATTTAATTCAATTAATTACTTCCATTTTCTCAAATTATTATCGGTGTTCGAAGTGTGAGTGTTGTGTTTGGTGTTCATATCAATGTTTCATAGTTAATTAATATATCTATGATATGAGTTATCTAGCTCACCAGACTTGATTTACCATTCAAGTAAATCTCAAGTATTACTCAGTCTCCTAATTAGTACATAAAGTATGTGAAAGTAATAAGCTGTCTATAAAGTATATGAAAATTTATTTTGTTAGTCTCACTGAAGTATATGAAAATTCGTCTCGTTAGTTCTTAGGATTTTAACAGTAGGCTAGGGATTAATATGATGGATTTTCATATACTTTAAAGACTATTCTTTTTTTCATATGTTTTATGGGCTAAATAAGTGAGGAAGTGATATTTGAGGAACTAAATCGAGGGTTTGTTCGTTACCATGCACTGCAATGAAATTTAGAAACAATAGAGACCATTGTTTACCTGTGTATGGTGTTTGGTAAAAAATGGCCTTGGTGTAATTTTACTAAATTTAGAAACAATAGAGACCATTGTTTACTTGTGTATGGTGTTTGGTAAAAAATGGCCTTGGTGTAATTTTACTAAATATGATAAATAAGGGGCACTGGAAAAGAAAGTTTTAAATTGAAAATGCCACTTTTTAGACTTTTGAGGCATTGACTGCACAACTTCCAAGTTCCTATGTAATATTACTATCTTTGATTCCTTAACCAATGCCCCAGGGGCACTGGTTAGCATTTTCCTACTTTTAAATAGCATATGGGTGATTCGGAGTACAGATATATAATGTTAAGAAATTTAAAGTCAAGCTCTCCTTAAATGGGAATGGATTTCAGACAATTTGCAATCACTACCTACGAAGAATTGGCAGAGACTAAACACGACACTGACACATTGATACCACTAATAGTTTGAGAAAATTGAAATGATTGACTATAGCGAACTACATGCATCGGTGTCTTCTGAAGTGTCGGTGCTACGTAGCTCGCTACAGTCAATGAACTCAGTGTTGATGATCAGACGTCGAGATTCCCAATATCTGATTTGTCATAGTCACAATATGATACGTCTAATATCTATCCAACGACTTTGATCAGCTGACTGTAGTGACTGTAGGAATTGTTGACTGCGGTGCTTATATTTTTGGCAATAACCATCCTTGAAAAATTTGTTTTAGCCTCTTAATTTATCATCAATCTTTCTGTGATAGGAATGGCATACACAGACATGTCTTCTGCATCAAGCCTACTTTTAAGTGGGGGTCAAAATCTTCTATCTCGTACTATCCCTGTGTTACCTTCGCTGCGCAAGTCTTGTAGGGCCCCTCGAGCAATGAAGGAAGGCTCATCTTTTGGCTTTAAGTTTCCTCCAATGACCAGAAAACCAAGATGGTGGTGGAGAACATTATCATGCATCGCTTATCTCTTGCCTTTACATCAGGTGTGGATGTATGCTAAGACAGCATACAATCTTCACCCGTTTCTCGAGGCATACGAGTTCTTCACATACCCTTTTCTTATGTCAATTGGCACTCTACCTAGATGGTCTCTCATAGCATACTTCTTGATTTCGTATCTTACAATTGTGAGGAGAAAAGAATGGCCTCATTTCTTCAGATATCACGTTGCCGTCGGAATGTTAATCGAGATAGCCTTGCAAGTTACAGGGCTTGTGAGCCGTTGGATGCCACTGATGTTGTATTGGGGTCAAATTGGAATGCATTTCTGGAGTACTGCATTTTTCCTTTATCTCTTTACTACCATAGAGTGCATTAGGTGTGCCCTTACTGGTATGTATGCGGATATCCCTTTTGTCTGTGATGCAGCATATATCCAAATACCATACGAATAAGGTGAAATATGTAAGGAAGGAAACACCTTTGTATTTTTGCTACTCGTGTTTGTATTGTTGTTTTTGTTAAGCAGAACCATAGAATGGCTAATCAGTTTGTTGTTGTTTATATTAAAATAGTGCCTCTTTGATATTTCCCTTGAGTACATTTTAGTTATATATGCATCAAATTTATCTGTATTTTCGGGATTCAATCTCTCTTGCTCCTTCTTTGTGTTTGTGTGTGTTGTTTGTCAATACCTTTCACAGTATTTATGTAGAGATGGCAATTTTAAACATATTAAAATTGACCTATTGGCAGATTATTAGAAACAACTTATTGCCATGGTTTGTTTGGTTTTTTTGGATCAAGGACACGATTTTTCTAAGTATGCTCATTTTGGGTTGGCCCTCCTCTGGATGTAATTAATTGTTGCTTCAAGACCTTGGTGGTGGTCAAATTTGAATCTTGTGATTTTTTTAGGAATTCTCATATGTATGCTAAAATACATGAGTTTTGCGCATAATATAATCATACTTGGACATTCTAGACAATAATTAAAGGGGTTTGCTAGGATACACCCACTAGTTTTTATTAAGGTGTGTTTTAATAAAGAAATAACTAAATTTGTCTCAGATTCGATTCTCTCTGGTGCCAATTTGAGGGGGTTAGTTTAGCTTCTTCAAAAAAAAAAAAAAAAAAAAAATTAAAAAGTTGTTAGATACACCTTAAGGTGAATGTCGGTAGAACACTCATTTTAAAAAAAAAAACAAGTGGGTGTAAGTTAGCAACTTCCACAAGCAAAATACACCCACTTAATTTTTAGAATGAGTGTTTTAGCATGTCGTAACTAAAAAGTAGCTAAATATACCCAAATATCCATGTTGCTAAAACATACATTCATAAAAACTAGTGGGTGTTTCGACAAAAAAAATAAAAATGGATGTATCGTAGCAAATCTCATAACTAAATACATAGTTATAATATATAAGAAGAATTCTAACTTAAAAGTAGATAAAGGAGAACCTGATATTTTATCCGTGAGGAGTTGTGTTCTTGAATGCTTAGACCAATATCAACCTATGATATAGAAAAAGCTTAAAAGCTTGTTCTATTAGTGTTAGTAAAAATGAGATACAAATGAGTCGACTCTTTGACTTATATATTAACCAAGGTTTATATGCTAACAAACAAGTAATTCTAACTAAACTATATTCTCAACAGCTACTTGCATGCTAGAACTGCATATTAGCATTTTTCAACTTTAAACGAGTAGTGTAAATAAAGTCAAAATGAATCACTCTTTAATGAAAAGTGTAGGTGTACGAGACAATCAAATTGGTAGCAGTCGAGGTGAATAGCTCTTGGAAGTCTTCGACTAACTTGGGACCCTTTGAGCTGCTTCTTCGTAACATTCACTCTAAATGAATCAAGAAACTCTACTCTTATGACTAACCAAATACCAAAGGAGGCAACAAAAGCTTAACCACCAAGCATAAACCACAACTCAAGGTTTGACCACTTAGAGGAACAAAACAATCAAATGCTTAATCATCAACCATAAGCCATAAACGCAAGTCTTAACCATTTAATAGAAGCTGCAACGCTTAACCACCATAAGAAAAAATCAGATATCAACAAAGGTTAACCATCATAAAGCAGAACTAGAAGCGAATATCAACAAAATCATAAGGCAAAAGACTTAACCGCCAAACAGAAACTATACTTTAAAGTTTAACCATCTGGCATAAGCAAATCAACAAATATATCAACACTTGAAGCTAAAACCAATCATGTCTTCAATCTTCATTGTTGAGGAAAAACCATGAACATGTGTGTTCAGATTCCGTAGCAAATTCAGCAAAGGTAGAACAAGATTTGTTGCCCAAGTCGAAACCCAATCAAAGTACTCCTACCCCAATAACATGAAAGTTTCATTACCAACCACGACACCAAGTAAGAAGCATGAAAAACAAAACAATATTCCACAAAGTTCACAGTCTTTCTTCCACCTAAAAAAACTATGATTCGACCACCTTTTTTCGAGAGAATTGTAATCTCGCATTTGTTGTAAAACTCTAATGTAAGTTTATTATGTGTGTTTTTATTTGTTTTCTTGTCTTGGTACCTCCATATGTTTGTTCAGTCAGCTGCAGAGGTGTAGGGACGAGGATACTAAAAAACATTATACATCTCTAAGGATTATGGTGAAGGAGCTTTTTGCAAGGGTACTCTATTCATTTTTTGTATTTCACTGTTTCTCGACGAGCTTGTGTAATTTGTTAGACCCCGAAGGAGAGAATTTTTGCGCTCTTGTTAGATCTTGAAGCATGTATTGAAATCCACCGATGTTTATGTTATAACCAAAGTATGAAATCTCAAAGGAAGACTATTGACTCAACCTTTTTAAAACTTAGAAACTCAATATTTTTAAAATGATACTTCAAAGATCTATCCTATTGAAGCATTTTATGAGTTTTAATCAACACTTAATTGATTAGTTACTTTATCTTGTCAATTTTACTAAGCCTAACAAATTAATCTATTCATCTAATTAATTATTACCAATCATAATCGAGTATTTCATTTCTCTAATCGATTAATCCATCCTTTTTATTCATTTAATTGATTAATGTATCCTCTATAAGTGATTTACAGTTATACACATACACGACAAACATAAATGTAACATAATCATGAACTACAACAAAATCATCAACATGTTATAACAAATAACATCATACATAAAATCAGGCACATATGAACAACATCATAATCAATATAACAACGTTATTAAAACATCGTCGTCGTCATATGCATCATCAACTAGTAATACCTACCTCTAAATATTAAACCATCAATTTATCATCATTATAACTTAAGCTAACATTTAAAAACCAACACTTATATCTCATTCATCACCTACATAAGCAAACTAAACTTTATCAACATCGTATTAATCCTTTAACACCATTTTAAATCAATATTCACGCATCAATTTAAAGTTTCGACTCGCTCTTAATTGATTAATATCAACGTCCTAATAAATTATATACTAAATAATTGATTATCTAACATTTAATTCATTATATTCTTCCTCTGAACCTACATAATAAGAATTGTCATTGTTCCTCCATACCTAAATTAGATACACAAACAACAAGAAGAATATGATGAAGTTGCTATAAAGTCCTTTAATTGAAGTATAATGCATAAATGAAAATAAGATATGATATTTAAAAATCAAAATAGACGAGGATTAACATTTAATAAAAATGAATTAGAATAATACCTTGATATTAATTAGACCATCCACAATTTGATACCATATTAAACAGGCGAGTATAATATATGAGTGTCTATGGAGATGTGTGGCTATGGAAGTGCTCTCTCTCTATCTCTCTTCATTTTTTTGCAGTTCCCATAATAAATTTTGTTGAAATGTAATGATATATAATTATTTATGGGACCTATTTAATAATTTCTTTTGAGGTGCTCTGTTGTGGATGGTCTCATGAACTTATCGAAAACATAATTGTTTTATTATATTTCATAAGTTAAGCTTTGTGGTTGAGTTTTCTAATAAGAAGAGTAAGAGACAAGTATAGGGTTATGACCATAGAGTCATAAAATTTGATTGAATGAGTTTTGAAGAGAGTTAGATTAAAATAGTTAGGCCAATTTCAAATCTATATCAAACTAACAAATCTTAGTTCAACTGTTTTAAACCGTTTAAATCGCTACAAAAATACAATCAAATAACTTAAATAACCAAATTCTAAACAATGTTAGTTTACGATTCAACCAATCAACCATTCGATTTGGTTCGGTTCGATTCGGTTCAGATTTTCGTATCATTTTCTATTATTACTATTTCCTTACAGTGTGGTGACTCAATGTCCCTTCCCAATGGTATTATCGTAAACCCACACCTTAACTGCAAATCATCACACACTCTCTCTTTCTTCCCCATCGATCTCAACATTTTCACTATTCTCTGAAACCTCTCTTTAGGTTTCTTCAAATCCACTTTTCTCAACCAAAACCTAACCACTTTCTCCAATTTTCAGAAATGGTTAAGTTTCTTCTTCGATCTCTTCTCTCTCGCTAACCGTTTCGAAATTCTCAACAACCGTAGATCTGAAGCTCACTCGCTTCGATTTCACGTTTTTCATATTCCGTTTCTAATTTCATTCAATTCATTGCGTTTCCATAACTCAGAAATGCGAACCATTTCGTAATTTTGATTTGTTTAGTTTATGCTATTTTAGTTAATTTGTGATCTAATCTAATTTTGTTTTTGTTTGTTGTTTTGATTGATTTTGCAGCCTCTCAGACTCGAAATCAAGGTAATTTTGCTTTTAGCTTTTGATTTGAGGTTTATTTTGTGTTTTTTTGCTGAGAAATGATTAATTAGCTAATTAGTGAGATTTTCTGTGTGAATTAGATTTATGAATAATGTTTAATTAGCGTTTATTCTGGCTTTTGATTCGAAGTTAATTTTGTGTATTGGCTAGTTTGTGAGATTTTTTGTGAATATTTGTCAGAAACTAAGCAGAGTTGAAGTGTTTAGATTTGTTATTGATGATTGATTTAACTGATATGTTGTTTTAGTTTGTTGATTAATGATTAATTAGCTAGTTAGTGAGATTTTGTGTGGGAATTGGATTTCTCAGAATCTAAGCAGAGTGCAAGTGTTTAGATTTCTAATTGATTATTGATTTAACCCATGTGGTTTTTTAGCTTTTGATTCAAGGTCTATTTTGTGTTTGCTTGACTAGAAACGATTAATTAGTTAGTTAGTGAGATTTTTTGTGTGAATTAGATTTCTCAGAAAGAAAGCATAGTGGAAGCGATTAGATTTCTAATTGATTATTTATTTGAACTGATGTGTTATTTTGGCTTTTGATTCTGAGGTTTACAAATGATTTAGTTAGTCAGAGAGATTTTTTGTGAATTAGATTTCTTAGCAACTAAGCAGATTCCAAGTGTTTATATTTTGGATTGATGAAACTGATGTGTTGTCATTTAATTTGATCAGCGAAAGCTTGCACAAAGATCAGAAAGAGTAAAGTCTGTGGATCTACATCCAACAGAACCATGGTAATACCTTGTTCTTGGCTCCTAGTTGACAACATTTGCACTAAATAGAGTATGATGGAGCAAAAGCGGCTTGTCCGAATTTCGCTGTGCTACAGTTGTATATTGCCGCTATAGCTGCTATTTAACAACACTTTTGGTGAATAGGGGATACTTGGATGTTTTGCTGAATTGTGTCTTTTTACCATCATTAATGCAGGATTCTAGCAAGTTTATACTCTGGGACTGTCTGTATCTGGAACTACCAATCTCAGGTGCGTAAATTTTATAATTAAGATATTTTATGTTGTTATTATATGTAATGAATGGCTGTTTCATGAATAAAGAAGACTATTTTTATGGCTTCTTTCAAATTTAAAAGAGCCACATATTCTTTGTTTCGTTTTCTTTTTTAAGAAAAACTAGTATTACGCGAAAGTGCTGTCCAATATGTCAGTGTTCTAAAGTATTACTCCCACCGCTCTCGATTACTAGCAAAAATACCTATACTAAGAATATTAGTCAATTGCAACTATCATAATGTAATCAACAAAGTAATTTTATTCTGCAAACTGCCCTTTACGGGCTATTAAATATAAAATTATATTCATTGAAAGATATTTTAGGATAGACATCACTAAATATGGTAAAATTAGTTAAGATTTGTTTATATTTTAGACCTCCGAATAAGTATTTATTTATATTTGAGTGTTAAGGTGTGGTATTTGATTTATCTACCTTTGCACATTAAAGCCACAACTAAATAAATCCTTTCATATAAAAACTGGTCCTCATAATCTCCTGAATTGCGATATGTAGAATTACTTTCCTTATGTACGGAGTTTGAAGGAAGACTCGGGCTCAGTACATGTATCAAGTTTTGAACTGTAGCATTTTATACCGCAGATTGAGAGTATGCAGTGTTTTGTAAAATCACCCTTGTAAATTGATAGGAATAAGTTCCCAAGAGTACTAGCACTAGTGGCGCCATCACGCCATGTTCGTTTGGGTTGGCCTGTTTGAACCTGGGTCAGATTCCTAATAGGCTGAATTACCTCCACTTTATTTAGCCTACATTTTCCATCAGGTGATTTATTTAGGCATTTTGTTCGATGTATGTATTTGTGAGGGACGTTTGGTTAGTTGACCTGTTTGAAGTACATTTTCTTAGTGGGGTGAGGTTTGTGCTTTTTTAGATTTATTATCAGCATTGGCTATTTCATTTTTGGCCCTCGTATATATCCAAAGAAGTTATAACACTGGCTTGGAAGAGTTTTGCTCCTGTACCGCATGTTGTATTTTGCTGGTTCCACTACTGTACAGTGAGGCATATACTTCATGCTTTTCCTATCATAGATTCATGGTTTCTCCATGATAATATATGGTTCCATAGACTGATGCATTTTATACATATTTATAGATAGATTGGTATTAAAGGACATTCTCTACTCTCCTGTTCTACATTTAAATTTTTCACAGGCCTTTCCTCGTACGTACATACTTGTAAGTTTCTATAATTTTGGTTGTGCAATTAACTTTAATTATTCTTTTTTCAAATTTCAGACCATGGCTAAGTCTTTTGAGGTTACTGAGTTACCTGGTGCGTGTGCTTCTTTCAGTCTGTTTATTTCATTGTTTGTAAATCTGCCTCTTGATTTATTTGCACGAAGCCGCTTTTTCTTTATATATTTCATTTCATTGGTCTCAAGTATAGTATCGTTTTGCAGTTAGGTCAGCCAAGTTTATTGCACGCAAACAGTGGGTTGTTGCAGGAGCAGATGATATGTTTATTCGTGTATATAATTACAATACAATGGATAAAGTTAAAGTATTTGAGGCACACTCAGATTACATTAGGTGTGTGGCTGTTCATCCCACCCTTCCCTATGTGCTATCGTCGTCTGATGATATGCTCATAAAGCTTTGGGATTGGGAAAAAGGCTGGATCTGTACCCAGATATTTGAGGGACATTCTCATTATGTCATGCAAGTGACATTCAACCCTAAAGATACAAATACCTTTGCCAGTGCATCTCTTGATCGGACCATAAAGGTTTAAATTCATTTTGTCTGATGTTTTCAGCAGTTTATTTATTTACATACACCAATGCAATAATATTATGCATAAAACTGTTACCCTGGCAGATTTGGAATCTTGGTTCTCCTGACCCAAATTTTACGTTGGATGCCCATCAAAAAGGAGTGAACTGCGTTGATTATTTTACAGGTGGTGACAAACCTTATCTAATTACTGGTTCTGATGATCACACGGCCAAGGTTTGATTTCTGTTCTTTGTTTTCTTTACTCATCATCTACCCATTGATTTGTTTTTGTTTATGTATATATACATGACAGCAATTAATAGTCCTATATAACCTGGGAAACAGGTATGGGATTATCAGACCAAAAGTTGTGTCCAGACTCTAGATGGTCACACTCACAATGTATCTGCTGTATGCTTTCATCCTGAACTTCCTATTATCATTACTGGCTCTGAGGATGGCACAGTCCGCATTTGGCATTCAACAACTTATAGGTAAGTTGATGCTGTTCACAGAATGCGGAGTTGTGAGTTTTATCTTATTCTATTTGGTCCATTCCCCATGCTTTTGTGTGTCATTGTCTTCACTCTCTCGTAGGAACTTGAATAGTTTGTTTTAGGTTGACTTTTGTTCTTAGAACAAGACCTTATCCCTGCATGTCTTTTGTTTTTACTTGTTGCTTGCTTTAGCTATCTTATGATGACCTATTATGTCTAAATTTGACATTCACGTGAGAATTGACATAGCATTGAAATTTTGTCTAGCAGAGACTGGATTGTTTTCTAATTTTTCTAATATATTATTATATTATATTTTGTTTACTTTTTAAGATTTTACTAAAATTATATCGAGATTATGTATATAATATATTCCTGTCAATTTTTTAAAAAAACTTCTTGGTGGTTTAATCTGCTTGCAGGCTTGAGAACACATTGAACTATGGTCTTAGAACGAGACCTTATCCCTGCATGTCTTTTGTTTTTACTTGTTGCTTGCTTTAGCTATCTTATGATGACCTATTAGGTTGACTTTTGACATTCACGTGAGAATTGACATAGCATTGAAATTTTGTCTAGCAGAGACTGGATTTTGTTTTCTAATTTTTCTAGTATATTATTATATTATATTTTGTTTACTTTTTAAGATTTTACTAAAATTATATTGAGATTATGTATATAATATATTCCTGTCAATTTTTTAAAAAAACTTCTTGGTGGTTTAATCTGCTTGCAGGCTTGAGAACACATTGAACTATGGTCTTGAAAGAGTTTGGGCTATTGGGTACCTGAAGGGTTCACGTCGGTGAGTTTTTTTTTTTTTCTTCCATAAAAAAATATCTGCAAGTAATTTGAGTCTCATACTTAGGCCTTTGAATCATTTTGACTGGTACAATAGTGTCAAGTATTGCCTCTATAATGAAGTATTTTTATCTGAATAGAAAATTTCTCTTATACTTAATGTGATCTTGTTTGCTTTGATCGCTCCACAGATGCAGAATCTCCATAACTTTTTCTTATCTTAAAAAATTATCATATCTCTGATCATCCTTGATGAGTATGACCTATGTTACAAAAAATCTATTTTTGTAGAGTTGTGATTGGGTATGATGAAGGAACTATAATGGTCAAACTTGGTCGAGAAGAACCCGTAGCTAGCATGGACAACAGTGGGAAGATCATTTGGGCTAAGCATAACGAGATTCAAACTGTCAATATAAGGAGTGTAGGAGCAGATGCGGAGGTATGGGCTCATTATTTGGCAGTATAATATGCGAGGAAGAAATGAAAACTTAATTTTTTATTAATGACAAAGACGAGTACTGTGCTTTTCAGATTGCTGATGGAGAAAGGTTACCATTGGCTATTAAGGAGTTGGGCACCTGTGATCTCTATCCACAAGTGAGTGAAGATCCTTTTTCTTACTATTTTGCACTGCTTATTTACTTTGCTGTCGTTTATGCTCACATTGTACAATTCTCTTAACAGATTTTTGGGAACAAGCATATTTACATTATTTAGCAATTCTGGCATTTTGATATATTTTGTCAGTTATTTATTTATTTTTCATTTTTATTAAACCTGGCCATATATTTTAACGTTTTGATACTGTATGCAAAAAGTCTGTTATTGTTTTATAGGATTCAATTGATCTTCACCATTCATCTGTAGTACATAATCTGGGTATAAATGAGTATGTTTTAAATAAAGATAGGATTTATTATGTAATGTGCAAACTGTCAGGAGTTAGAATCGGAAGAATCAGTTAGGTAGAGAAATACGTGTATAAATAGGAGAGCACAAAAGTTTGGGGGTATCTTTGAATATTGGCATTGTAATTGTAAATAGAGTATTCTCTATTGTAAGGGGAAACCCTTGAGGAGAGATTCTCTCCTATTCTATCGCATTTCTTAAATAAAGTGGTGTTTCTTTGGAATCCAATGCTTGGGTTCCTAACACAAACATTTACTGCTCCAAGTGGTGAGGAGCTTGATTTTCCCTAATCAAGGTCTGGGATGATGGAAAAAATAGGTGTTGGGAGAGTATCCCCCAATACAGGTCCATCGAGCTCCAACTCGGATTAGTTAGGGTTCAATGTGACACAATCTTGACACAAGTATATTATGTAAGTTTTGAGTTTTGAATTCAAAAGTTAATGACAAGAAAAAGTGCATTATATTATGGAACTATCATCTTGAAGTCTTCAATCCATACTTGAAGAAACAAGTTTAATCAGTTCTTTGGCTTCAATTACCGTTGTTAATTTGTTTCTTCATGTATATTGACTTGTGATTTACTTTTTTATTTTCAGAGTTTAAGGCACAATCCAAATGGAAGGTTTGTTGTTGTTTGTGGGGATGGTGAGTATATTATATATACTGCCTTGGCATGGAGAAATAGGTCATTTGGTTCAGCACTGGAAATTGTTTGGTCTTCGGATGGAGAGTATGCTGTGAGGGAAACTACTTCAAAGATTAAAATTTTCGGCAAAACTTTCCAGGTTTGAACTTCATTTTGAAATACTCCCATTTTATGATTGAAAATGACGACAGCCAACTAATCCTTAATATTTCTTCGAAGTGCGAGCGAAATGGGTCTTTCTATTGATTTACTATTTAGGGAAAGGACCAAACAAAAACAATTAGGTTGGCAATTGATTTTCCTAAATAGAATTGTCTAACAAGCAACTGGGGAATGTCAATGCTGTCAATAACTTTTTTTTTGTTTTTTACAAATACATAAAAAAAATTCAAAGCCTGGCTTGGCTCTCAAAATAAATTTCTCTTATTGCATAGCTGTCTGCCTACTGAAACAAGTCTTCTCTAGGAAGTTATAATTGAAGTTGAGATGTTTTTTTGTATTTCAGGAAAAGAAGAGTATCCGACCGACCTTTTCAGCAGAACGAATATTTGGTGGCACTGTATTGGCGATGTGCTCAAATGATTTCATCTGCTTTTACGATTGGGCAGAATGCAGATTGATTAGGCGCATTGATGTCAATGTGAAAGTAAGTGCTTTCATGAAGTGACATCTAGGGACTGTTGTTTTTTATTTTATTTTCTGGTTTAATTAAAAAAATGGCACTTTGTATCCTATCTTTAAACTTTGTACATTAAAGAGTGAAAATACTAATAGTTGTTTCCGTTGTTTTTAATAGAAAACGTTGAAAACTTCAAACTTGAAAACGATGGGACATTTTTGTAATTAGAATTGAAAATAATATGAAAAAGAACGTTTTCTACCACCAAACTGATTCCTATTTTTTTTCCTTTACCCCTGATCTCATGCCTTGTAAATTTTGTAATTTTTTGTTGGGTCAGAACCTCTACTGGGCTGATAGCGGTGATCTAGTGGCGATTGCTAGTGATGCATCATTCTACATTCTAAAGTACAACGTGAGTATTCTGATTGACTTTATTTTCTTATAGTTTTTCACTTTTTCTTAAGGGCGTTATGCTTTCCCTATCTTTTCGGTTGAATGGATATTTAGTGAACCACAGTAAACATGTTATTTCTACTGTTGCAGCGTGATGTTGTTTCATCATACTTAGATAGTGGGAGATCTGTGGATGAGCAAGGTGTTGAAGATGCCTTCGAGCTCCTGCATGAAATGAGTGAACGTGTCAGGACAGGGATCTGGGTTGGGGATTGTTTTATCTACACCAATTCTTCTTGGAGGCTTAATTACTGTGTTGGTGGTGAGGTATTAACTCATTCCTTTTAGCTTCAAATCAACTCCATATTTATTTATTGAACCCTTTGTAATTATTGCCTCTTTGTCGTAATGAATTTCTTCTTTTATCAAATAATTAAAATATCTATATTTATTGAATTACAAGGTAACAACAATGTTTCACTTGGACCGTCCAATGTACTTGTTGGGATATCTTGCCAGCCAAAGTAGGGTTTATTTGATTGACAAAGAATTCAAGTAAGTGGGGCAGCTGCTTGCATTATTCATAATATCTCTTGCAGTAATGTTGATTATTTTTTTTCTTCTCAATTGTTCTTCAGTGTTGTGGGCTACACACTGCTTTTAAGCTTGATTGAGTACAAGACTCTTGTGATGCGTGGTGATTTGGAAAAGGCTAATGAAATTCTGCCATCAATTCCAAAAGAGCATCATAACAGGTAGTAGTTTTTTTGGGTACTTTGTTGCATAATAACCTTTCCTTTTATTATTATGTAACTATGTTTTAATATGTTTTTAAGAAATGCTTTTCCTTGAATGTGTTATACTTACTAAAATTATGTAAATACTTACTGAAAAATAAAATGTGTATATAAGATAATTGTCATGCACTGCATGCCCTTTCTATCTTTCTGCTAGAGTTGTTCTAGTCTTATTCCTATTAAAATGTGTTGGGAATTCCGCCTTCATTTTGGTCCGCCCTAGCCACCTAATTGCAGGATTTAAGTTGCCTTCATTGCAACCTCCAACACCTTCATTATGTTGGTGTGAATTGGTGGATTTAGTCCAACATTCCCTAGAGATATGGCCTATGTAGTGTATAAAGCTTGTGCAGCCCTAACCTTTTTTAAGGTTGAGTTAGGTCCAACTCAAATTCTAAGATAGTATTTGAGCCTATCCTAATCTGTTGTTGAGCTTCCCTTGTCCTCCACGCTTCAGGCTCATTGGGGCCAAAGTGTGAGGGGGTGTGTTGGAAATTCTGCCTTCATCACAAGCCAGTTTTTTAAGGTTGAGTTAGGCCCGACCCAAATTCCAAGATAGTATTAGAGCCTATCCTAAATCTGCTGTTGAGCTTCCCCCGTCCTCCACGCTTCAGGCTCATTGGGTCCGAAGCGTTAAGTTGTGTGTTGGAAATTCCGCTTTCATTGCTGTCCGCCCCTAGCCTTCATTGTAGCCTCCAACACCTTCATTGTGCTGGGTGTGAATGGGTGGATTTAGTCCCACATTGCCTAGAGATAGGGCCTATATAGTGTTTATATATAGCTTGGACAGTCCTCACCTCACAAGCCGGTGTTGTAAGGTTGAGTCAGGTCCAACCCATATTCTAAGAAATTGTCTACCTGCTGAGAAATAAAAGTGGATCTTATGTGGTTGACAGAGAATCTTTTTTCATTTATATGATCCTAAGCTATTAGTTTGTATTTTTTTGGCAAAGGCTATTAGTTTGCATACTAGTGACACTTTGCTTCTTGCTCACTTTGATATGTTCTGGACTCTATCTAGTCTGCTTCCATATTATTTATCATTGCTTGGCATGCTTTTATCATTTAATGTATAATCTTGTATGGGATATGTAGTGCAGTGCATGTTCTTTACATGTCGTATGTTTATAATTTTTTTCTATTACAGTGTTACTAATTACTAGTTCATCAGTTTTAAAATTTGGAACACAAATGTCGTATCCATCCTCACTGCAATATTTGTTTTTATGGCAGCGTGGCTCATTTCCTCGAATCACGAGGCATGATAGAGGATGCTCTTGAAGTAGCTACTGATCCTGAGTACAGATTTGATCTAGCCATACAGCTTGGAAGATTAGAGGTTGCAAAGGTGAGTTCTTCTGTCCCAGGAAGGCAATATTACTTGACTTGTGAAATATCATAACTTCGGTATTTTATTTTCTTCATTTCTCGTTTTAATGAGTTTGATTTGTCAGTTTATGTTGGGAGTAATGTTTATCCTCTTTTTGCAGGCAATTGCTATAGAAGTGAAGAGCGAGTCTAAATGGAAGCAGTTGGGAGAATTAGCCATGTCTACTGGAAATGTATTTTTCTCCCCTGTCAAACGAATCTATGTTTTTGGTGTTTTCTGTTAGTAATTGACTGAACTACGCTCCTAAATATCCATGTCCAAATCTATTTAAATCTATGAGTTACATATCTAAATATTCATGTCCATATCTACCACTGGGCGGTCTTCTTCTTTGCTCTTTTCCTTTTTATCTCTGTCTTTTTTTTCTTGCTCTACATTTTCTTAATCTGGTAGACAATCCCAAACTCCTGGTTGGAATTGCTGACACACATCCTTCTCATAAGTCCAAAAGATTCATTTGGATTGTCTTTGCTTCCTAGAAGACCACCATTCAAAAGCTTTTGCCCTCATGTGGAAATGTTCCAGTCCCACCGCACTCTCATATCTTAATGTATTTTGTTGCATTCAAAATACTCATACCTGGACCATCCACCTATAACTCTACTCGTCTAATTTTGGAGTTGTCGGACCACTCCCTGCTCTTGGCCCTTCCCATGCATCCATTATGATAGATACCAGATGCTTCTAAGATTGGATAGAATACCAAAAACATATTGTTTGGGAGCTCTTTTAAGTGATAGCGTGGAATGGTCAAGTAGGTACACCCACATTTTCATACCAATTTGAATGGTTCGAAAAAAAATTACTCTCCGCTTTTTTTATTTATAAAAATGTTTGTTCGCGGTACCCCCAGTTCCCTTCTTTTGCTGTCATAAAAAAAAAAAGTTCCCTTCTTTTCCTGCAACCATGTCATTAAAAGGATAGTTCTGGAGACACCGCATTTTTAGTCATCGTTGTGACTTTCAAATAATGTTGAGTTGAGTAGCTTCCTTCCATTGCTTCTATAGAACTTCTAAAATGCACAGTAGTATTTTACTCAATCCCATTAGGAAACACTAAACTCCCCTTCAAAACTCCCGAAGATCTTGAGTTGTAGATGCCGACTCTACTCTAGTGCATGCTTAAGGCGTTGAATATTTATTTATTCTTGTCATAAAAAGTAATGATTTTTGAGGCACTTGATGTTTGTTTTTTGCAGCTCACTGTATTCTGTTCTTGCAGTTTGAAATGGCGGAGGAGTGTTTAAAACATGCAATGGATTTGAGTGGATTGTTGCTTCTATATTCTTCTATAGGAGATGCGGAAGGAATATCAAAACTTGCAACTCTTGCTAAAGAGCAAGGGAAGAACAATGTTGCTTACCTTTGCTTATTTATGTTGGGTAAACTTGAAGACTGCCTTCAATTGTTAGTAGAAAGGTAAAATTCTACCATTGCACTCTTTTCATTGATGACATTACTTAAGCGGGGGGGTGGGGGTTGATTAGATTGTCATTACATGTAGCTGACTTATGCTTTTGGCAGCAATCGGATTCCAGAGGCTGCCTTGATGGCTCGATCATATCTTCCAAGCAAGGTCTCAGAGATAGTGGCAATATGGAGAAAAGATCTCAGCAAGGTAACTTCTTATTAACAGACAGCGTGTGGGTTTAGTGAATAAATTCTTATATTTATGTGGTAAAACCCTCAGGTTAATCCAAAAGCTGCTGAATCTTTGGCTGATCCTGAGGAGTATCCTAATTTGTTTGATGATTGGCAAGTTGCACTTGCTGTTGAATCCAAAGCTGCAGAAACAAGGTGTGTTGGGAAATGCTTACTTTCTTACATTATCTTGCAACTTATATAGTCTGTGTACTATGCATTTCCATTATGTTCTTGACTTACTAATTCCATTCTTTTATTATAGGGGTGTTTACCATCCTGCAGAGGAGTATGTTAACCATGCTGGTAAATCACATGTCACCCTTGTTGATGCTTTCAGAAATATGCAGATCGAAGAAGGGGATCAGCCTCTTGAGAATGGGGACTCTAATCACGAGGTATACTAAATTATTATTATTAAATTTATTTTATTATTACAAGGAAAACAGATACTAGTACCAACTAACTATCTTGGTACATATCTAAATATGCAAGAGCAAAATCACTTCATATGAATCTGAGCCTAAAGCTTTAAATGTTCTACTGTTTCCAATACTCACAATGCTGATTCCAGCAAGTTCCCATAAATTAATGTTTTCTGCAATGAAAGGAACAATCTACAACACCTACTGATCGTGAATGTATGTACTAGACTGTTACTTTATGTTGTTTTTATGTCCTCTTGTTGCAGTTGACTGAACAAAATGGAGAAGAGGATTATGCAGAGGGGCACGAAGAACAAAATGGAGAAGAGGATTATACTGAGGAGCAGGAAGAACAAAATGGAGAGGAAGGAAGCCAAGAGGATGCAGTTGTAGTTGATGCCGATTCTTCTGACGGTACAGTTCTTGTTAATGGTAACGAGGCTGATGAAGAGTTGAGTACTAATAAAGAAGGATCAGTGTAAAAGCATCTGGCTGGGACAGCGTGAAAATCCAAATTTTGTCTCTGGTGATTGATTGTTTCTGATGTGCCTTTGCTAACTCCCATTTTGACTGCTAGTTATTTTAATGCAACTATTACCCACCGAGTTCTACCAATTATAGTTTTATTGTGTATCATAATATTTACCACAACTAGGCTGTATATTTGGGAATTAGATATGATATTGTAAAATTAGGTCCATTGTCAGTGGTACTAAATTTCCCAACTTTTTGAGCTATTCTTTTTTCATAATTTTGTGCGGCTATTGGTTGAGTTTTTGTAGCATTTGTTTTTTGAACAATCATGCGGGTATAATTATGCCTAATATTTCCTGCAGACTCTCTTTGTTGCTTTGAGAAGATATCAAAATGAGTTTTATGTTAAATCTTAATTTTCTTTCATCTTTTAGTTTTAAGAGGTTCCAAGCTATGCTAGGAATCTTTTCTCTAGTCCGAAATACCTACTTTTTTTTTTTAATATGGTATACGTTTACTCTTACTTTTGTCTCACTCATTTTTATTCTTATACACTTTACACACGTTTTAAAATTAGTTTTCTGATATGATACCTGCAAACAAACTTTCGTAATCTTTCCTTACTATATTATTTGCCATAGTAATGAATATGTCTTTTAAATTTCGGATTTCCGTTTCAAATTTGGTTTTGATAAGATTATTCTTCGTCCTCACTGGAGTACTCTACTTTATTGACAGTTCTTGCATTGCCATCAATGTCTCATGGCAGTCGGTTCATGCTTGCTATCTGACATCAGGATAGAAACAATGTCTGCGTAGTGCCGTTTTCAAAGTTTTGGATGTGAAATCAGTATGCGGGTTGTTCTTTTAGTAGTTAGTTTTGGATGAGAGTTTTTTTATGTGGAAAGCATATAATTTTGATCAACTACATTTTATGTAACTTGCACATATAAATATTAGTTTGCTTAGACTCTTTTAATCGTGCACAATACACAAAGGCTTTCATCGACAGTTTTTTTTTAAAAATGAAAATATTTAAAATTTTGAACTACATCAAAGAAGGATTTTTTTTTCTTTTTTTTTGTTGAAAAAACATCAAAGAAGGGTGTCATTTTGTGGACCTTGTATTAGGCGCAGATGCATGGAATAGGAGCAACAATGTAACAGCAGTGTTGCATGATTGCTTCAGTTATAACTTGAGGGGGAAGGTAGGTATGAAGCCATGACAACCCGGCAAATCGAGGGTGAGTTTATCCTCACCACCTTCGACTCCTTGCTAGAAACTTGTCCCACCTCCTCCAACCTTGTCGGGGTTGAAAATTGGATAAGTATTTTCCTCCGTTCCTTAGTATATAAATGAAAATATATAATTAAAATAATAAATGAAAGTATTTTTCTCCGTTCCTTATTATAATTAACGTAATAAAATAAAAAAGTTAGACAATAAAACCAATCGATGTACATGTTGGGATCCTCAATTTTATTATGCAATTATTAAACCAATTCAACTCAATTTTAAAAACAAAACAAAATTTTAAACCAAATGTACTCTACTTAGGATCAATTACATACGAAAAAAATTATTAGGTAACTATATTTTTTTCATGATCTTTTTAATCTGCGAAGATAAAATCATACATAATAAAAAAATTACTTATTAAATAGAACAATACAGTAAATTAATTTTTCTTTTTGAACTCTAATAAGCCAATCAAATTTACCTATTACATGACTAATATATTTTTTTCGACTCTAATTTATATATTACATAACTTTTTGAAAAATTATAATGTTTTTGGATTTTTTTAATTATTGTTTTAATTTGTGAAAATAAAGTTAATTATTGTTTTAATTTGTGAAAATAAAATCATGTATTATAAAAAAAAAAATCAATTTTGCATTTTACGTAACTAAAATTATTTTTAAACTATATACATGTTAGAGTATAATACTATATGTTCAAATATTTCATACAAAGAAATATTACAAAAGATTGTTTTGAATTGGTTTCCTGCCGTTCCGATGAAGATATTTATGAATCATATTTGTTTATACCGTTATTGTGATATTTGTTATGATTTATGTTGTGCTTGATTCTTACGCCCATACTTCTCTTTCTCTCTTATTTTTCGCTCAAACTTTGTTTAGTGTATTGAATCAGTTTATTGTGGTTGTTTCAGATTTTCGATTGTTTTATACGAAGAAATAATACAAAAGATTGTTGCGAAATGGTTTTCCACTGTTCTAATAATGTTTACGAATCATATTTATTTGACCATTATTGTGATGTTTGTTATGATTCGGGTAGTGATTGATTCTTAGGGATTTTGTGGCCCTAGACAAATTATTTAGAAAGATCTAATATTGTAGTTTACAATTTCTTTTATTAAATGTGTGCCTGAATATTATGTTAAGAGCGGAAAAAAAATCGTGAATTCCATGAAAGTCAATTTAGCTTCTTTTTGCGGTTCTGGTGAACTTCTTTTTTCTTTC
>Ga0228711_1000201_pt1 | contig 60686 bp, 34 predicted proteins | sample MedpolnodulmetaG_2_FD_177996 | JGI IMG/M metagenome (GOLD analysis project Ga0228711, IMG submission 177996) | Root nodule microbial communities from Medicago polymorpha collected in Santa Monica, California, United States - brown nodules | ecosystem: Host-associated > Plants > Roots > Nodule... | reverse complement strand
CCTAATTTCTAAGGGTTTTTCTCTCTTTTTCCCTTCCCAAAAATAAAAGTAGAAAGTTCAAAGATTGAAGGTGCAAATACCAATCAATGGATTGATACCCGAAAATCACGAGCACAACCGCGATCTAACTGTTATTCGGCATATGTTGATTGGTTTTACGCACCAAAGAGTATGTAGAAATGTCGATGCAAACACTTATAATCATAACTTTTCTCATGATATATCTTCGTATTATTCACCAGTATTTTCCAATTCACTCTTGAGATTAAACATTTGCCCCATTATGACTCATACCCCATTATGATATACCTGTGAAAAAATCGTATCACAACTGGCCACAATATTAATCACCCTTATGTAATGGTTAAATTTGGTTCATTTGTTAATGTTCCAATTCGTCATTTATATCAAGCAGCCTTATCTAATGGTTAGGATTAATACCGAGACAATAACAGAGATAATGCACGGTAAGATATGAGGTCTGTGTGCATGTAATATTTACTGTGACTCTTCCCTTTCCCTCCCGTTTATCTCCCCTATGTGCACGCACGTATTCACAGATATTTATTTGCACCAGCAGTTACCAATGATTCTGCAATAAATGCAACCACTGCAGTACATATAAGGTCATAAACTTTGCAACAGTGGGGTGTTCCACAATATTGTTAAAAAGACTTTTGTTTTACTAAGTATAGTTATTGTAGAATCATTCAATAAGATGGCACCAATTATAACACCAATTGCTGCAATCGTTGCTGGGAGAATCAACATTCGTATGCATGTGTGTGTCGTTCACATTTGGACAATTCCAGAATTCAACAAGCCTCAGGAAGATGGCTCTATCCACCTCTTGCTGCTCGACGAAAAGGTTTGTCAACGTTTTAAGTTTATGCTATGTTTTCAACACCCTGAAATTCGTTTAATGTGGTCCATTCACTTATTGTTCGTTTATGTAAAAATATTATAGAATAGGAAGATTCAATTATCTTGCAAGAAGCATTTTATTCCAAAAATTAGAACAGCTGTGGAAGAGGGGGCTGCGTATGAAGTTGAAAATGTATTAGTTACTCGCAACGATCCTAAGTATGGGACAACTTTGCACAAGTTCAGACTAAACTTAATTGATAAAACCAAGTTTACTAAGATAGATGCTGCCAAGATCCCTGATAATCACTTTGACTTTGTATCATTTGCTGAAATCTTGGAATCTGATAAGGAAGAAAGAATAATAGGTACTTTCTGCATCAATCCCAAATTAGTCAAGTTAATGTTTTGTGTTAAAGTCTGTTTCCAGCAGCGTTGTTTTCCTAATCAGGTGTTTTTATGCATTTCAAACTCATGAAGATTTTTCATGTGTTTATCTTAGATGTGATCGGACATGTTGTCGAGAAGGACGTAATGAAGGACAAGGAAGTGAATGGGAGGACAAGCAAGCTGTTGGACTTAACCTTGCAAGACTCTGAGTAAGGATAATATAAAATCAAGTGTGTTTATATTCATGACATTTTATACATAAAAGTTTTATGCATCACCTATTTTATGTTACAGGGGTAGGAGAGTTCACTGCTCTTTATGGGCCAATTACGCAGAGAGAATGACTGACTTTTTGGCCACACATGATGCGGATTCTCCAGTTGTTGTTGTGATGCAACAGTGCAAAATGAAGAAGTATTGCGGTACCATGGGTGTATCCAACGCCTTCTATGGGACAAAGCTCATTATAGACCATTCCATTGCTGTCGTGAATGAATATAAGTCAAAGTAAATATTAACTGTTTATATAATGTCAAGCACTTTAATTTATTCCAACGCCCGTAACTTAACGATAGCGAATATGCATCTTTCATCGCACTGCAGGATCAACAATGCAGATGTCCAGGTAACACAAGGCATTAGCCAGAGTACATCATCAACAGTGGTTTCTTTGGTCGATGACATGCTTCAATCTCAAAGAATGACAATTGAAGATTTACTGGACGCATCTGAGGTAATTAAGTTTAAATCAAACCATGTTTTGGTTAATTGATTGAAACATTTTATCACAATTTTTTTTATATCTTGACAGAAATGCATTGGAATTGTTCTAGCAACTGTATGTGACATTGAAAAAGAGTTTAGCTGGTATTATCAGGCGTGCACAAAATGTGCTGGTAGAGTGAAAACAATAGCTGGACGGCTCTTTTGTCCAAAGTGTAACACAGGGAGGAATGCTGTCCCTAGGTGTGTATTATAATCATATAATTGTTTTCATTTACGATTCCAATGTTATATTTATAGGAGCAATCAATTATGTGTCCTGTTTAAAGTCATTGTTTGATTTATTGGCTTGGTAGGTTCAAGGTGCATTTGCAAGTGATGGATCACACTGGTTCCACCAGCTTTATTGTGTTTGACCGTAATGTCTCTACTTATGTGGGGAAGAGTGTTCAAGATTTAATTGATGCCAAGGTATATGATTGTTTGTTTCTCACAGTCTATCAAGATGTATATCATGATTCAGTCAGTTGTAGAACCTACTTTTTATGTACATTGATATGAAAGATGATTAAACTCGAGCAAATGTATACACAGGAAAACAATCCTTCTGATTTTCCTTCTGAGCTGGATATTTTCTATGGAAAACAAATGCTTTTCAAATTTGAGGTAGGTGATGGAAATATTACACATAATTGGCAAAGCTACTCTGTGAAGCGAATTACCGATGGCGAGGATGTGATAAAAAGGTTTATGGTTCTTCACAATATCAAGGTGATTTATATTTACCTTCTCAGCTTTATATTCAACAAAGTTATACACCATAGTCGTTTAATAAGTGAGTTCCATATCTCCAGGCAATTATTGATGAAGCCCCAGATGTCTACAACGACAATGTCGTTACTTTGAGCGACTCTGTTCCAGAACAGGTATTGTGTTATTTTGCATGGTTACTGCCGCCGCACGGGTATGAATGTTGTGCAACTCACACACAAACTAGGAATATATTTTTTGATTGACTTAATTTGGTTGCAAATTAAGCAGGTTGAGTGTGTTGATTCTTCCAAATCTGCTCTTAACCAAAAGTCAAGTGATGTGAACCAAGAAACAGTTCGTGCCAATGATGATGAACAGACTCCTTGCAGCAAAGCGGTGGGGAAAAGATCGGCTGAGAAGGATAGACCAGATTTGAAAGTATACGATCTGGATGGGGCAGAATCTGCCACAAAGATGGTCAAGCTGAAATGTGTGAAGACTGAACCGAAGGATTAGGATAGAGTTGGAATGTTTCAGATTCTTCATGTTCTTATTATAACCATTTAGTGGATGTCTTGATTTTCATGTTTTTCTTTAGTTTTTATTTTGCTTGAAGTACTTTTGAGATCTGTTTTGTGGAACACCATATAATTGGTGAATGACATACGGTTCTGTGTGTTTGTTATTTAAAGTTTTATGCAATGTTCAATTTATGACTTCTGCCATGAATTGTCGCCAATTTATTATTTACAGCTAAACTGAAGATTTGCGGTAAATCAAAGATTTGTGATCGTCATTCCCAGGCCACGTACTAAAACAACAAAATTGATACAGTTTTGGTTAATAATATATTTTCATAAAATTGCTTTGAAGTTTTGTTTTGTTTTACCACAAGGTTTCGCTTTAACACAAACGTGTGGTGTAATGAATTCAGTACAATTTGAAATTTATTTTTCATTCAAGATAACAAACAATTACAGTGTTTCAAACGATGACTTTTTGAAAGACATGTTCACGTATTGCCTCATGGAACTATACTTATAAATCAAATTAATTGACCTTGCATTGTGCGGTGGGAAAATATACATGTTCTTATTCACAAAATAAATCTGATATGCTAAAATGCGAAGAATATACATTGAAGTTAGTTTCGGAATTATAAACAGACACTAATGAGATGCGGATGTGAATGTGAATGTGATGCGGCGAATATCATCTTCATACAAGGGATGGAATATAACCAATCAAGAGTACAAACATCTGCTATGAGGCTGACTTATACAATTAGAGTTCAGGCAGATTATGCTATATGACATTGTGTTTTAAAAAACTAAATAATAGTATGGCTGTTACTATTCTTGCACGCAACATTAAATGCAACCGGTTGCAGGATGGGAAAACCGAGAAAACAGCAGAACGAAGTCCCAAGTAAGTCTGTTCTGGTGCATAATTTGGGTAATAGAGAAGTATTTAATGTTTCATCAATGAGGTTTTCCTTTTAGAATCCTTTAATAAAAGAGACTGTAAGTATTGTTCTAAGGCTAGCTCATCTGCTAAGGTGGTCTTGATGTTGCCCAACAAGAAGCGTAAGACGAATGGTCGTCGTCGTCCATTGTCGGACATTATCAACGGTGTGTATATCTAAATCAGATTCATGATATCTAAGCTCAAATATCGGAGATAATTGAGCCTAATTGAAGTTTTGTTGAGTTTATGCAGTTGATAGCGCAAACCAAGGAGAAAATGTTGCGAAGAAATCTCATCTAACGCAGATAAAGGCGGTTGCTCATGGGAAATTTGTTATAACAGGTCGTATAGGCAGCACTGTGCTGGATGATCACTTCACACCCTATAGCATAAAAAATCACATTAAACGCAAAACCAGAGATGACAGCAATGAGTCTTGCAGCCGTAAAAAACCAAATGGTAAAGTTGGAACCCTTTCATCCAGTATGTCTACTACGGTTGTAGGAAATTATGGTATGGTTTTATATTAATATGTATGTTGCGTGTTCTGTTCATTACTCTATATCAGCAAGGACAACATTTTCAACGCCAAAACGCTTGATCAATGATCCCATATACATTGTAATTGACGAGGATGAAAGTGAAAACACCTTACATGAATGTGAGGAGAACGGCGAGGATCAGGATGTCCCTCATAATGGCCATGGTATCTAATATCCCATATTATTTAATTTCATACTTTATATATATTAGGCATATATTTGTTACAGAATGTAAAATTGCTTTTATGTTAAAACAGTAGAAGTTCAATACTCTTCTCCATACAGATTTCAGGAACTAAGGTGTTTCATGCATAATACGGGAGGTTAGTATATACAATAATATAATCCGAACTATTATCTTATTAGGTTCGAATCCTTGAATAATTGCTATTTATATGTAGGTCATGGTAAAGATTATGGGACACAGTTATCAAGCGTTGGAGAGCTCAATGAACAACTACAAGTTCATCACACATGCGGTAAAACAACTGCCAACACAGCTGGAATGAATGCCTTGCACCAAAGCGATTCAGCAGAACCATTTGCTAATGCCCAAGTGATAGCAGGTGGACATTTATGCATAAACCTAATCCAATTTTATATCAATTTGTACTTTTATTTGGCCAGATTCTATTTACCAAAATGAAACTGACTTCGAACTCTGCTAAACCATTTTTAATAGGAACAGAAGGATCTGATGTTCACAAAGGTTGGGAAGAAATTGCCTTTAATGAAGATGTTGAACCAGCTGATGGCCTTGAAAGTTTATATGGTATGTGATATGACAAAATCACTTATTTAATGATTAAGTAACGTTAGTGAACAGGGTAACCTTAACCCAAACAAATGATCTCGATAATTATCCCGCAGACATGGAAGACGTTCAAATGGAAACTGATGTATTGGATGAAACTTATCTAACAGGTACCTATCTGTCATAATTTAAGTACTTTCAATGAGGCTTAGAGACACATGAATTTTAGGTTGATGACCGAAAGTAACGTGTTATCATTGCAGAATATTTTGACATTGGTAAGCCACAATATAAATGTCCTAAATGCAAGGCATTGATGTGGTACGAAGAAAGGGTAAACAAGTCAAGACACACAACAAATCCAGAGTTCTCCATGTGTTGTATGCAAGGGCGAATTAAAATTGCACCCTTGAAAAAGCCGCCACAAGCATTGTATGATCTATACCACAAGAAGGATAAGAAAAGCAAATTTTTCTTAGAGAACATTAGATCATTCAACAGCATGTTCGCCTTTACATCGATCGGAGGGAAAGTAGATAAAACAAAGAACAATGGCCATGCTCCACCTATATATGTCCTGAATGGAGAAAATTATCATCAGATTGGGAGTTTACTCCCCCCAGATGGTAGAGGTCCCAAGTTTGCACAACTTTATATTTATGACACGGACAATGAGTTTCGTAACCGAATGCAAGCTGTAGGGTGAGATTACTTATAAAGCGACTTTTTCACGTATATTTAATTCATCAGCTTGCACGAATTAAATGAGAAACTAAGATTGTATGTAATCCAAACTATTTATACTAGAGCTTTGATGTTTTTACAGGATGGATGATGACAAGAACTCATTAAAGTCATCAATTGTGGAAGACTTGAGAGATGTGCTAGACAACTATAATTCATATGCAAAGTCATACAGGATTGTTCGAGACACGCTTCTTCAACATAATGCGCCTTCCATTAAGTTGCGTATATTAGGAAAAAGAGGGTATGATGGTAGGAGGTACAATATGCCATCTGCTTCAGAGGTCGCAGCTTTAGTGGTAGGTGATTATGATGCAGCTGATTTTGAGCGGGATATTGTGGTAGAGGAGCAATCTGGATTGTTACAGCGCATTTCTGTATTTGAGACATCCTACTTGCCATTGCAGTATCCATTGATTTTTACCAGAGGCGAAGATGGATATCGTAGAGATATTCAGTTCAGTGAATGTCATAATATGCCAAAGATTAAGCGGCCTTTTGTTTCTATGAAAGAGTGGTTTGCTTACACCATCCAGCACAGAGATATTGCTATATCAACGCTGGTGTATAGCAAAAGATTGCTTCAACAATTTTTGGTGGATGCTTACAGCATGATAGAGTCTTGGCGGTTGAAGTGGTATAGAGACCATCAAAAAGAAGTGAGAGCGGATATGTACAAAGGTTTGGCTGAGGCTGTCCTTAGAGGAGAAACATCTCCATCATCTACAGGCAAACGGATAGTTCTCCCGTCTAAATTTGTTGGAGGTGCACGTTACATGATACAAAATTACCAGGAGCTATGACAATATGTGCATGGGTAGGATATCCAAATCTCTTCATCACATTTACTTGCAACCATAAATGGCCTGAGTTGGTTGATTTCTTGAAAGAACACAATCTAAAACCAGAAGATAGACCTGACCTGGTGAGTAGGGTATTCAAAATTAAGCTGACCCAATTGATCAAGGATATTAAGAAAGGAAGCATATTTGGGAAAGTCAAATCAGGTAAGCATGTTTTTCATGGGAACGCTCATTTTTATTTTATATTCCACTTTTATAAACACATAGGTCACGTATTGGCTGTGTACATTTATGTGCGTTATTTTTGCGTAACATTTTATAATATGTCTCCCTTCATATAATTATCGCAGTTATCTATACTATTGAATTTCAGAAACGAGGATTGCCACATGCTCATATTTTGGTGTTTTTGCAAGCCCAATATCGATGTGATCATCCCAACAAAATTGACAAAATCATATGTGCTGAGATTCCTGACAAACTCCACGAGCCGCGTCTTTATGATATTGTCACATCTCTTATGATCCATGGACCGTGTGGGGACCAAAATACGGGTTCTCCTTGCATGCTAAATGGGAAGTGCACTAAGTACTTTCCAAAGAAATTTGTGGACAGCACAGCAATTGATTCAGAAGGATACCCCGTATACAGGAGGAGAGACAATGGTGTATTCATGAAAAAAGGTGAAGCCTTTGTTGATAATAGGTTTGTGGTACCATACAATCGAAGTCTTCTGCTCAAGTACAATGCTCATATCAATGTAGAGTGGTGCAATCAGTCAAGATCCATCAAGTATCTATTCAAATATGTCAATAAAGGTCACGATCGTGTCACTGCATCGTTTTACAATGATAGTGATGGAGGTTACGACGAAATCAAGATGTACTATGATTGTAGATATCTATCAGCATGTGAAGCTGTTTGGAGGATTTTTTCCTTTGATATTAATTACAGAGAACCGTCGGTTGAACGCTTAAGTTTCCATTTAGAAGGTGAGGAACCGGTTGTCTTTGAGGATCATGAGGACCTTGAAGAAGTAATTAAAAAGCCACATATCCGGGACACAAAGTTTATCGCATGGATGGAAGCAAACAAGTTGTATCCTGAAGCAAGAGATTTGACTTATGGGGAGTTTCCATTGAAATTCGTTTGGAAGGCAAATGAACGGAAATGGTCACCAAGAAAGTTGGGTGTATCAATTGGACGGATTCACTTTGTACCTCCTGGATGCGGTGAAAAGTTTTATCTGAGAACTTTATTAAACTATGTTAAGGGTCCAACGTCGTATGATGACATCAAAACAGTTGCAAATGTGAAGTTAAACTCATTTAAGGAGGCTTGCTTTGCGCTTGGTTTGTTGGAAGATGACAAGGAGTTCATAGATGCACTCAACCAAGCAGCTCAATGGGGAACGGCAAACTTTCTACGGAATTTATTCGTAGCTCTCTTAGTGTCTAATCAGTTTTCCCAACCAAAAGTTGTTTGGGAAAAGACTTGGGAGCACTTAAGTGACGATGTTTTAAGCCGTCAACGACGTCTTCTGCGTGTGCAAGGTACGGTTTCGTAACTAAGTTATATGGTGTATGTATCAAAATGAATTGTTTGTGTTTATATGCAATCATATCATTAAAAAGCAGCATGATATTAATTTTAACTGTCTGTTACTATCCCATCATGCTAGCACTGCTATCATTAGCTACCATAATTATTGATACTAATTGGCATGGCATTTAGAAGTCCTGGTAGGAAATAAGGTGAAATAATTTACATGTGTTTTATTTTTCTTATTCTTCAAGTTTAAATAATGCTATTTATATACAGATATCTAACCAACACAATTCCTCTATATCATAATATTATTTAAACAAGGTTTCCAAACTGAGTAACATCATCTATAGCAACTAATAGCTATTTAATACACAAATCAATTTATAAACAGAATGTAGACTATTTTAAAAACATTATATATGTTAATTATGATATATGAAAGTTTATAATCAATGCAGCTATATCATCTGTCCAGCAAATTAATTGCTGAAATGGCTATTTCTTAGTATAAATTGTTATTTCTAAATTGCAGATTTGGTGTTGGATGATTCACAACTGAGGAGCTATGCACTTGCTGAAATAGAACTGTTGTTGCAATTTCATGGTAAATCTATGAAGGATGATTATCCCATGATGCCTCTCCCAGATGTGTCTTTGATTCATCAAACTCGCAATAGGCTCATGTACGATGAGATGAGATATAATCGCAATGTTTTGAAAGCCGAGCACAAGAGTTTGATGGATACCATGACTCAAGAGCAGAAACATGTATACGACACCATCATGTCGAGGGTTGATGCAAATTTACAAGGTTTGTTCTTTGTTTATGGATATGGTGGGACAGGTAAGACCTTCATTTGGAGAGCTTTGGCATCTGCAATACGATCTAGAGGAGACATTGTCTTGACAGTTGCTTCGAGTGGTATTGCCGCTTTGTTGATCCCTGGTGGGAGAACGGCTCACTCGAGGTTTGCAATTCCGTTTACTGTGGATGAGTGTTCAACCTGTACCATACATCCAAAAAGTAATTTAGCTGAACTGGTTGATAAGGCAAAACTTATAATATGGGACGAAGCTCCTATGATGCATCGACACTGTTTCGAGGCCCTTGATCGAACACTTAGAGATGTTCTGAGACACCGCAACAACGACAGGCTTGATATCCCTTTTGGTGGAAAAGTTGTTGTCTTAGGCGGTGATTTTCGGCAGGTTCTTCCCGTGGTACCGAAAGCTACAAGACCAGTTATTATTCATGCTAGCATTAACTCTTCACCACTCTGGAATCACTGCGAAGTGTTGACCCTAACGACAAACATGAGGCTATTGCACGGCTGTTCTAGCAAAGACTATCAAGCAAAAAAGGAATTTAGTGAGTGGGTGCTAGCAATTGGTGATGGCAGCATTGGTGAAGAAAATGATCAGGATATAAAAGTATTAATGCCTGAAGATCTACTTATACACTGTGCAGGTGATCCTATTGCAGCCATTGTAGAATGCATCTATCCATCTCTTTTAACTAATATGCATGATTTGGAGTTCTTCCAAAATAGAGCTATCTTGACTCCAAAGAATGTTACTGTCGAAGAAATTAATGCATTTTGTTTGTCTCTTATGCCTGGAGAAGAGGTTACATATCTAAGCTGTGATTCACATTTAGCCAATCCATCCATGGTGAATAGGGCCGAAGATGTCCACACACCAGAATTTCTTAACACTATTACTGCATCTGGTCTACCTAACCACAGAATTAAGTTAAAAGTTGGAGTCCCTGTTATGCTATTGAGAAATCTAGACCAATCTGCTGGGCTATGCAATGGTACAAGGCTAATCATTACAAGATTAGGTAGATATGTACTTGAAGGAAAGGTGATATCGGGTAGCAACATTGGAGATAAGGTATATATACCAAGGTTATCACTCACTTCGTCAGACACAAGGATTCCGTTCAAATTCAATCGGCGACAGTTTCCGTTGTTTGTATGTTTTGCAATGACAATCAACAAAAGCCAAGGACAATCACTCAAGCATGTTGGTGTTTATCTTCCACAACCCGTCTTTTCACATGGCCAGCTTTATGTTGCAGTATCTAGAGTTACATCAAGAAGTGGTCTAAAGATTCTTATCACTGATGACAACGGGGTTAGCATGGATAGCACATCTAATGTTGTGTACAAGGAGATTTTTCGCAATGTACCCACATGAACTACTTCTTTATTGTATTTTATTTAATTTACATTGTAGTTGCAACATGAGGACATCTTTTCCTGTATTAGTTCCCAATGGAATGGCATGTACTTCTTATTTATTGTATTCTTCTTTAGTTACATTTGTAACTGGACCGTTAGAACATTGTTTTAAAAATTATTTCAAGCTTCGTTCTCACCATTGCCGACATGAACTACTCTTTTATTGTATTTCTCTTTAGATCCATTGTAGATCCACCATAATGCCTTCATTTTATATACTCTTTCATATATAAAAGAGCAACAATTATGACCCGTGCGGCAGCACAGGTGCATGGTCTAGTATTCACTGTATTCCATCATGCTTTGTTTTCTACTTCTTATATATACATATATTCTCCTTCACATTTCTATATTGTTTTAATTTTAACTAGTATACCCTCATTTCATTACCTTCTATTTTATATATATCTTCTCCCTATTCTCTTAACTTCACTCAATTTTGGTTCATGTCTTTCTCACTTCCTTCAATTAGTATTTAACAACTCCAAAACAAACTCTTAGTTTTTAATTTATTTTTTTGTTTGTTATTTCTTTGTTTCTTTGCTTCATATTCAAGTCATCTGAGTTATAAATTTCTCGGTTGGTTTCCATTCATTTTAACTTTAATTCAGCTAGGTTCTCTGGTGAGTAATGTACTAATGTATTATGTATGCTTTTTTCTTTCTATACAAGTTTTGCTTATAGTTTGAGACCCTGTTTGGATAAACATTTTAATTTGCAGTTTATCGTATAAACACGTAAGTATAAGATGTTTTTATTACAAAAGGTAAAAAAAAGTTATATTATATCGTAGAAGCTATAAACTCAAATAAGTCATTCAAAACAGGCGCTGAGATTTCTTTCTTTCTTTTAATATATTTTTGTTTTTACTTTGAAATTTTCAGAAAGATGGAGACTTTTGTGTATGTGTTTATGGCCATTATGCTGTGTGGTTGTGTTGCTGGCAAAGAATGCATTAACGAATTTAAAACTCAATCACATACGTTTCGGCACAAGCTGTCAGCATCAAAGAATGAGACATGGAAGAAACAAGTGATGTCTCACTATCATTTGACACCAACTGATGAATCAGCTTGGGCAGATTTGCTTCCAAGGAAGCTCTTATCAAAAGAACACCAACATGATTGGGCTGTTATGTATAGGAAAATTAAGAATTTTGGCGTGTTTAAGCCACCTGTAGGATTTCTGAAAGAAGTGCCACTTGGGGATGTGAGGTTGCTTGAAGGTTCTATCCATGATCCTACCATAGAACTCAGGACATTTTGTTAGTTAGTTTTATTTCATTCATCACCTTATTTATGTTCATAATTTGTATTATGGTCCTAATGAATTCTTGGTTGCAAGGGAATAAGAAGAAAGGTATTAAAATGCAATGTAAGCGCAGGGCTTTAAATAATCGTCATGGTGACAATTGCGGCCACGTAGAATTCCTTGATATTGTGGAGAGTCGCAGTCAAATACTATCCTCAATCGCAGTTGTGTTGTAGTTTATTGAAATATCAAAAACCGTTATGTGGAGGCCCAAATCATGATCGCAGACCGTTATTTAAACCCTATTAACAACTGCATAGTTAATTCTTTTTTTCAAAAGATTCAAAAGGGCATAGCAGCATAAGTCAATCTTTCCTGTAAAATTTTCCACTATTCTCTGTGGTAATTTTTAGTCAGATCCTTTAGAAGATTAAAAAGTTGGTTTGAATAATAGTTGCGTCTATATATCAAAATATACCATTTTTTAGAAGAATTCCTTGCAATCCATTTCCGATAAGTTGTTGTAATGAATTGAACTTGTGGTAGTCTAGACAGACACTACTCTTGGCTGCAATTTTCAGTTTCTGCAATTCAACTTGTAAGGTTGGTTTATATATTTATTTTTTGACAATGTGAAGGGCATTAGTTGAGTGCATCAGCTCAAATGTGGGCCAGCACAAAGAACAATAGCCTGAACGAGAAAATGTCGGTTCTTGTTGCTTGTCTGTCCGCCTGCCAGGAAAAAATTGGAACGGAATATCTGTCTGCATTTCCAACCGATCGACCATTTTGATCGAATTGAAGCTCTTCAATATGCATGGGCTCCTTATTACACCATTCACAAGGTAAAAGAAAAACTAGATTTTGATTATGCAAGTACTTTTGGCCTTAATATTGTGGGATCTCAATTATTCGACTTTGACAGATCTTGGCTGGCCTTTTGGATCAATATACTATAGCTGGAAACCCTCAAGCTCTAAAAATGGTTACATGGATGGTCGATTACTTTTACAACAGAGTGATGAATGTAATAACAAAGTTCACTGTAAATAGACACTATCAATCCCAAAATGAGGAAACTGGAGGAATGAATGATGTCCTTTACAGATTATATAGCTTAACGGTAGGTCAACTACTTCATGTAGTTTCGTCAACTCTATTGTTGATTTATGTGTTTGTATAATGTTCTTGACTTGTTGATTATGTTTCTTTTAAAGTATAGAAATTAACTGATATGGATTTTAATGTGTAGTTTATGGATTTTATAAGCATGCCAGTCAAAGCTACCATGTTATGGCGCCTAGTTATCGCTGTAATCTTCAATTCGAATGTAAATCTGTCATTTTATGCTATATGCAGGGGGATTCAAAGCATCTATTGTTGGCGCACCTTTTTGACAAGCCGTGCTTTTTAGGGTTGCTTGCAGTACAGGTAACTCATCAATATTTGTTATCACATAATTCTATGAAATCAAGACAATCAATGTATCCTCCTTTTGTATATAGAGTATGTTTCATCTACTTGAATATTTGTTTATAATATTGTACTCCCGCTAAATGAAACAATTAGACATTTGGATGTTGAACTCGGACATTTTTATTCTAGTTCAAAAATTGTATTTAATTTTATGCCAGGTTACAAAGTTTGTATTACTAAATTCTCTTTTTTCATGTAGGCTAATGACATAGCTGATTTTCATGCCAATACACATATCCCAATTGTTGTTGGATCTCAATTGCGGTATGAAGTCACAGGTGATCCACTTTATAAGGTGAGTTATTTATGCACATTGTATGTTATATTTCACTAAGTTTCTAAGAAAGCATTTTTTTTCTTTCTATTTATTGATGTGATATTATTTATCATGTTATAATTTTAATATTTAGTGGTATAACTAGAGGATAATAATCATTTAACCACCCATATCCATGCCTTCAAATTTTGTAAAATTTATTATTGTGTGTTAGGATATTGGGGCATTTTTTATGGACATTGTAAACTCTTCTCACACCTATGCAACAGGAGGGACATCAGTCGGCGAGTTCTGGTACTAAGATGTCAGCATTTGAAGTTTTTTTTTCTTTTTCATATGCATTGAAAATTATCCATGGAATTTATTTTCTTAAAGGAAATAAAGTAGAAAATTTTTGTTCATTTATTTTAAGATGGTCAGTTCCAATTCCAAACATCTTTCTGAAAGAGTCTTACAAATTTTACAATTTTTCTGTAGGAGGGATCCAAAGAGAATAGCTGACAACTTAAAATCAACAGAGAATGAAGAATCTTGCACAACTTACAATATGTTGAAGGTACAATCAATCACTCGTCATTCTTTTAATTCATCATGTATTGCTACGGAAGTTAAAAATGTGTATTATGTTTTTGATTTACTATTTGATATTCAGGGATGATTCTTAGTTTATTTCTGTTGAAGTATTTATGTTGCAAGATAATGATTTCAGGTTTCGCGGCACCTGTTTAGATGGACAAAAGAAGTCTCATATGCAGATTATTATGAACGTGCCTTAACGAATGGTGTACTCAGCATTCAAAGAGGAACAGATCCTGGAGTGATGATTTATATGCTTCCTCTAGGTCTGGGTGTTTCCAAAGCTAAAACTGAAAAGGGTTGGGGAAATCCATTTAACACTTTCTGGTGCTGCTACGGAACAGGTGGGGATTTTTTTCTTGGTTACTTACATTTCAGTAATTATCAAACTACATATATCCTCCGTCTCATATTAAGTGTCTCTTAAGGTAATGAATGATTCTTTGGTCTTTTAAAATGGTAAATAATATGAGATAAACAAATATTCTAACTATAACACTTAATATTATGAGACGGAGGGAGTAATAATCTTTGTAAACTCCTTTATTCTCTTACCAGTCTTATGCTCTTCATTTATTTTTCCATTAGGAATTGAATCATTCTCAAAGCTGGGAGATTCTATCTATTTTGAAGAAGAAGGGAATAATCCTAGTCTATACATCATTCAGTACATATCAAGCTCATTTAATTGGAAATCCGGGAAAATTTTGCTCACTCAGATAGTTGTTCCGGCTACTTCATCGGACCCTTACCTACGAGTGACATTTACCTTCTCTCCAATTGAGGTACCTATTACATTTTCTTAAGGCATCTCATTTATCCACATATTCTTATTAGGTAGCTGTATGACACCAAAGTTGGGTTTCTGAACTTGATTATGTGAATTTAGTTACAATATCTTTGGATGAGATTGACTTTTGATTAATAATTTACAATCCATTTTTTATGCCTTATTTAAGAAATTAAACAGTACATGTAGTATAAGATCCTATATATTTTCCTTCTACAACTTATCATTTCAAGACTTGAAATGTGCAGACAACTGGGACTTCGTCAACATTGAACATTCGTCTACCGTCTTGGACTCTCGCCGATGGTGCCAAGGCGATATTGAATTCTAAAACTTTATCTCTGCCAGATCCAGGTTTGAATCTGTCTTTACTTCCCTGATCTCATGCGGATAGATGCTAGGAATGTTTAATCTACATATTAAGTTAGGACGTACACGGTCATAAACATTAGTAATTTATACATATTTATGTAATTTATTATAACAGGAAAAATTAACATTTGAAACATGAAAGTAATACTTTACTGTCTTAACCTCTAGGAAATTTTTTGCCAATCACACGACAGTGGAATGCTGGTGACAATCTGACCCTTCAGTTGCCTCTTACCATCAGAACAGAAGCAACAAAAGGTATCTTCTTGCACCAAAGCTTGTATATATTTTCCATGAAAACATTTTCTTATATTACTGATATTGTGTTTTCAAATTATAATTCAGATGACAGACCTGAATATGCATCAGTTCAAGCTATTCTTTATGGGCCATATCTTCTTGCCGGTCACACCACCAGCAATTGGGACATTAAAGCGGGTGCTAACACAACTGTTGCAGACTTGATTACTCCAATTCCTTCCGGTTACTATGATCAACTAGTTTCTCTTTCACAAGACTTTGAAAATTCAACTTTTGTAATAACAAACTCAAATCAATCACTTACAATGCAAAAATTACCTGAACCTGGCACTGATATCGCTCTTCGTGCTACCTTTAGACTTATCCCAAAAGAAGCTGATAATAAAACTGTGATGTTAGAACCGTTTGATCTTCCTGGAATGATTGTAAGTCACCAAGAACCAGACCAACCTCTTATCATTGTAGATTCTTCCCATGGCGGACCTTCTTCGGTTTTTCTTGTGGTACCTGGATTGGACGGAGGAAATCAAACTGTATCTTTAGAATCACAAAGCAACAAAGATTGTTACGTGCATAGCGATATGAGCGCTGGTTCAGGAGTTAAGCTCAGGTGCAAGTCTGGTTCTGAAGCTAGTTTTAACCAAGGAACTAGTTTTGTTTCTGGCAAAGGATTAAGGCAATACCATCCAATCAGCTTTGTGGCTAAAGGTGCAAACCAGAATTTTCTTTTAGAGCCATTGTTCAACTTTAGGGATGAGAAATATACAGTTTATTTCAATATTCAAGATTGATACAAGTTTACATATAAATAAACTTTTGTATGTAAGTTTCGCCTAAAAAGGTTCAACTAATGAAAATTTAATTTTCGAAAGATTAGTCGATGCATTTCTTGTGGTTGGTGCTCTAAATGGATGACTGGTGAATTGAATTTTATTTTTACTGAATTTTCAGTGGAATGGAAATCGATTATTGAATTGTTTTAATTAACCCATCTATATATGTTATAATTTAAATTAAAATTTCTCCAATCCATTTATTTTTCTATCTGTGAAATGTTATACAGCTTGAGTAAAAAAAAATATACACAGCACAATGATTTTTGTAGTACCCATCCTGCAATGCAAATCAAATTGTTTGCATTGATTTAGAAAGCATTTGATGCCTTGTTTTGATATGTCACTTGTTTTTACCAAGTCTTGCTGCCAATTTAACTGATCCAATAATAGAAGAAAATTATAGGGCAGTAAGGTCGACAGTTTGTTAATATTTGAGTAATTCAAGTCTTTTTATAAGAAAAACTTGTACTCATTTTTTCTTGAACATTTATTCAAGTGCTACCCGGTGTAAAAGAATTTAGTACCATTTTTGGAAGTAACAAATTTTTTTACCATGAAATTAATTAAATTTCCTCTCAACTTATACTATGACAGATTTTGTAGCTATGTTAGTTTGCTAGAAACTAGCTACAAGTTTGCTACATAAATGATAATAATTATCAAATGTTTCTAATCATAACACTGTTACTAAATCCTTTTAGTAACACAATATTAGTCAAATGTTACTAAAGTCAAATTTAGTAATATAAAAATCTAAAAAATGTTACTTAAGTCAAACAGACCAGTAATATTCTATTATAATTTAGTAACATAAAAATGTATCTTACTAAATATTAAATATGTTGTCGTGTTACTAAATCTCAACAACTTAGCGTCGGCCAAAAACACACTCTAACAGGGCAAAAACCGACTCTAACATTGATTTAGCATTGGGTTAGTGTCAAAGTCGGGCAGGCTAAAAAACTCGAAGCTACTGGGTAGCGTCCGCTCTCTGAACTCCGAGGCTAGTGTAGAGTCGGTAATGCCGAGTATAATCCGACTCTACATTGAGCTAAGGCTATTAATTTCAACATCCGAAAAGTCAACCTAATCATGTAGAGTCAGCCAAACTGACGCTAAATTATACACTTAGAGTCGGACTGGGAAACTCTATAGACAACATTAAAGTAGTCAACAAAATTTTATAGAGTCGGTCTCACCAATGCTAAAGCAACCAAAATATATAGAGTTGATCAGGCCGACGCTAGAATTTTTTAGTTGTTGTTGTTTGCAAGCTTCGTTTAACCTCCAAAGATTCAATATATCCAACATGAAGATATTCTACGTCATATATTGGTTCATCATGCTCATATTTTTCAAAGGCTTCATGAATGTCATCGGGGCCATATTCATCATATATTGGATCTCCTTTTCCCTTTTCTTGAAATACTTCAGAAAAGTCAACATCAACATATTCTTCATTATATATTGGTTCGTCCTTCTCCTCCTTTTCAAAAACTTCATGAATCTCATCAGAACCATATCCATCATCACATATTGGATCTCCATTTCTTTCCTCTTCAAACACTTCACGAATGTCAACACCAACATATTCTTCATTCGTTCTCCCATCATCTCAACTTCAAACGATTCATGGACATCTTCTCTTTCTTCTTCAAAAATATTGTTTATCTTCCCATTAATGATGGTGACTGCTTTATAATTCACACAATCTAAGGCTATGTGTCCATACCCTTACACATGAAACATTTAGGTATCTTGGTATTTCTCTCTTTGATTGTGTTATGTTGAGGTTTAAATGAGAAAATAGGTTGATGGGTTAGTGGTTTATGAGAATCAATGTGATTTTTGGTGAAGGAAAAAGTTTGGTATGAAGATTTTTTGGACAATTGTAAGTGAGTAAAATTTTCATGATAATAATGAGGAGGTAAAAACTTACGGGTTAGTTCTCGACGCATCTTCTCCCATGTCTTGATCTTGCTTTTTCCTTCATGCTCTCGTCTCCTTTCAACATTTTCCCACCAAATTGAAGCATGTTTCTTCAGCTTGACTGCAACAATCTTTACTTTTTGCTCCTCTGGAACCTCCTAGTACTCAAATACACGTTCAACAGTTTATAGCCAATCCACAAACTCATCGGGGTGTAGCTTCCCTTCAAAATCTGGAATGTCTACCTTGATATCATTTATTGGAGTTTGACGTCGGTGTGAGCTACTGCTTCTAGAAGATGAAGAGTCACTACCAGAGCCATCATCATCAACTCTTCTTCGTTGTGCTTCCAATATGGCTTGTTGGGCATTGACGGTCTCTTGTAGTTCCTGAATTAATCGCCTCATTTCTTCCATCTCCATCTCTTGCAAACCTCTTGCATTTTGTCTTCGAGGTGGCATTTTGACGATAGCAGTTCGACAAACTATTTGGTGAACATTGTGGTGGCGAGTGGTGGTTTTGTTGGTGGTGAAGACTTGTTAACCAAGGGTTTTCTTCACTTCCCAAACAAAATGGCGGTGCTAGTTTTGCGAACAAAATGGCCGCAAAGTGAAGTTTTACAAAGGCAACTCCTTACTCATTTGAAAACTCACTTTCCATTGATTTTTCGCACAAACTCACTTTCCTTGAACACGGACCAAGGAGTCTGACATGCGTGCGAGTCAACGGGCAAGTAACCCATTAGGCGCAAGGAAGCTGATTGGTGGGATCCTCTTGTGGGTTGCACCGCCAACCGACCCCGATCTTCTGTGAAGGGTTCGAGTGAGAGCATACTTGTTGGGACCCGAAAGATTGTGAACTATGCTTGAGCGGGGCGAAGCCAGAGGAAACTCTTGTGGAGGCTCGTAGTGATACTAACGTGCAAATCGTTCGTCTGACTTTGGTATAGGGGCGAAAGACTCATCAAGCCGTCTAGTAGCTGGTTCCCTCCGAAGTTTCCCTCAGGATAGCTGGAGCCCGAGGGTGAGTTCTATCGGGTAAAGTCAATGATTAGAGGCATCGGGGGCACAACGCCCTCGACTTATTCTCAAACTTTAAATTGGTAGGACGGTGTGGCTGCTCTGTTGAGCCATGCCATGGAAACGAGAGCTCCAAGTGGGCCAGGAAGCTAAAAAGTTATATTTTATTGCTTAAAAAAAGTTATATTTTATTATATTACTACTGAATAAACTATGAACCATTATTAATTATATAACAATAGTCTATGGAAATAAAAGGACCACCGAGAAGCTTCTGAAAAGGATATTTTTCACACAAACTTCTTACTTAGAGGGCCTTCTTACTTTGAGGGCCATCTTGTTTAGAAAAGAAAAAAAGAAAAAGAAGGGAAGAGAGATGGACAGGAGAGAGGGAGAAATAGTAAGAGAGGGAAAGAGACCGATAATGGAAGAAGAAGAAGAAGAAGAAGAAGAAAGAAGGTGGAAGCTATAGAAGGAAAAGAGGGAATCTCAACAGAGGAGGATAAGAAGATAGGGTTTCATCATCAAGAAAATAAAAAGGGGGAAAAACTCCAGATCATGCTTTTGGAACTGCTTTTATTCTATAAAATCTTAAGGTGACTTTAAAAGCTCCAAAAATACGTTTTTCTTTATATGAATTATTTGTTTAAATTTTGATTTAGGGATGTAGATTAGTTTCACGTGTTGCTTTGATATGTGTCATTTGAGATGGAAAATGAAAAGGCATGTTTATTGTTGATTTCAATTTATTATTATACATCCACAATTATGTGAGTTAATATTGGTTTGTTTTGAGAAACATTTGAGAGATGAAATACAATTGTGGTTGTGACTGAAAGTTTTATTGACGTGAAAATATTTAATTTTGAATAGTTAAAGTGATATTGTAAGCAATTGAATGTTAACAGTTTGTTGTAACGAACAGAAAAAGCAGTCTATGAGTAACATGCCCATAGTAATTATAGATAATTTCTGTTTGCTGCAACAAAGAGATAATGCAGCCTATGAACTAAATTGTTCATAGTAAACCGTTCGCTACAACAAAGAGATAATGCAGCTTATGAGTTATTTTCTCATAGTAAAAATTGAGATAATTACTGTTTGTTGCAACGAAGAGACAATGCAGCCTATGAGTCATGTGCTCATAGTATTTCGAAAAGAATATTGTTCGCTGCAACGAAGAGATAATAAAGCCTATGAGTCAAGTACTCATAGATATTTTAAAAAGGATATTGTTCGCTGCAACGAAGAGACAATGCAGGCTCTGAGTTAAGTAATCATGATATTTTGAAAAGGATACCGTTAGCTTTCAAAGATTAGAGTTTCCTCTAACAATACCTTGAAATATTATACTCCAAAACCCAGTGTCATGTTGACGGTTGATGTTGTAGGCGTCTCTTGTCCCTGAATTTAGTTTCCTTTCTTGCTCCCTTGTTTTTATTTCCTTGTTTCTTTTATTCTATTAATATTTTTATATATGAGATTAGTTTGTAGTTAGTGTAAAAAAAAATTACACATCATTCAATCAAATTGCATTATAGTGCAACTTTATAAAGTTAATTTTTAAAATGTCCATGTGTCGTGATTTAATTGAATGCATCCGTAAAACATATTTTAGATTGTCGGTATATATAAATTAAATACTTATAAATATTTAAATAAGAGAGTTTTGAGTAGAATTGAGAGGAGAAAGGTAATTAAAGACAGTAAGTATATTGCTTATTAGGCCAAAAAGAAATGTGCGGATTGCACTTTGACACTTTAGTTTCTTTATCCTGTGCTGTTGTAGGAAATTAAAGCAGTTATCTTTTTAAAGGGATAGTAAAACATCTGGTTAATTATCACATCGACGAAAAAGTGGTAAAGCTCGGAGCTTCTCGTGTTGGTGTTTGCTTTCTTTCTCACCTCGATGTGAAAAGGAAACGATTATTGAATACTTCACCTCGTTCTAGTTTAAAATTGAGCCCAATGTTGAAGGTCCAATGTAAGTGAAATTCTCCACCCGTGTCCAAATTTTATAATTCGGAGCGTGTTTTTGAGTTTCGGTTTCTGAAATCCGTAGCTCTAGATATTTAAAATACGTTGCGAAGGCTATGTTTCTTTTTCAACATTCTCAGTCTCGTGTTAAACCAAAGAAAAAACATGCTATGAAAAATGTATGATTCATCGAGGAAATGAAAGCATAGATATATTATTAAATTCATGAACTAAAAATCAATATAATATGGTTTTTTTATATTACCTTTGAAGAATAGTGGGTAATTTACCCACCAAGCAATGAAAATGAACAATTTATTGTTGGGGTCAAGATAATTAATGGATATTATCTAAAAAGGTGAATGTTTATTGGTTGAGGTAAATTACTCATCGTTCTTCCATGGGTACCCCTAGTTGTCATATCAAATAACTTATAATTTTTTTTGGTCAAGAATAATTGCTAATATTAACTAATGACTGAAGACTAAGGATAACTTGTCGGTTCCGCTAAAAATTAATAATTTTTTCTTAACAGTTGTTTCTTAATCATGTTCTGACTAAGGATAACTTTGTAACGGTACATATTATTGCTCTAACTGATCACAATTGTTTGGCAGGCTATGAATTGTTAGAAGACAGACACCATTTATTCGTTAAATGTTACTTTTATGGTCGGCTTGGTGTCAAATTTCATGTTGGTTTTGTTTCTCAATAACAACTCATGGTAATTTATTGGTTCATCTAGTGCAGTTTGATGGGTTAGGGGTTGTTTGAAAAATGTTTAGTTGGTCCCCAATATTATATGGCTATCAGTGGTTTGGGTCATTAGAAAAGCGAGAAATAGGAGTTTTATTCAACACAAGAAGGAACAATCTTTAAGTGAAAAGGTTCCAGTCCTTTTGATGGTTAAAATCGACATATGTTGTGTTCAATTTTGATTATCATTTCTGTAGGCTTAATCTTATTACTTGCTTAACTGTTGTTATTTCATATTTTGATGGTTAAAATCTTATTTCTTTCCAATTGTGTTGGAGTTTCCTGCAATGTAACTTTGTACTTTTGATAAGCCGTTTTAGTACATCTTGTGTTGGAGGGACTTATTCTTGTTTGTGTGTGTGTGTGTGTTTCTTTTTGGCATATTAAAAAAACTAATGACCAAAGACAACTAAGATAAATAAGGAAATAAAACTGTAAAATATAGAGTATCATCTCATTAAGGGTATTATTTCTATATAAAAAATATAGAGTATCATTCTCAACTATCAATTCTCTTTTATGATTTTTCGTGCCTTTCTTCTTATCCATGTTACACATGTAAAGTATCCATTAGCTATCACTGACTAATCTAAACAAGAGAATTTTCTTGGCCACCTTTAAATGTAACGTCACCCCTACAGTTGATACAATGATATGATCAATGTTCAATCGATAAACCAAGAGAGAAAAAAAAGTTAGGTATATTTATTTGTTTGACTTTATCTTAAAATATGTAATTCTAAATATCATTAAAATACCCCATAAAGGTTATGTTTCTTTCTCGACAATCCCAACCTCACCTTAAACTAATGAAAAAACAAGCTACGAAAAATGCATGGTTCATCAAGAAAATGAAAGTAGGCATGGCAATCCCAGCCTCACCTTAAACTAATGAAAAAACAAGCTACGAAATGGTTTATCAAGAAAATAAAAGTAGGCATGGCAATGGGGCGGGGTGGGGATGAATTTTACCTTCCCCGTCTTCATACTCTAATCTCATATACTTACCCGTTACCCTACCCATACCCAGCGAGGATGAGAAATCGAATCTCATCCATCCCCGCAGTGGATAATTTTTTTTAATAAAAATAAAATTATTTTTCAGCCCCGAGTACAATGTTATAATGAATTATTCAGTAAAGAGATGATGGCGAACAATGACTATGGTGATTGAGAAGATAGAGGCCGAGAGTGCGATCTGAAAGATTGGGACTCTAACTGTGTGAGTGAAATGATTTAAAGTACGAGTTTCTATTTATATAAAAGAGCTAATAAATTGATTTTCTACATTTGGGTCGGGTTTGGGTATCGGTTTAGGGTGGATATCTATATCCCCGTTACCCGTATTTTGAAATCGGGGAAAACCCAAACTCATACCCGAACTCATACCCAAACCCACTCAAAGCGGGGAAAAACTCGTCAAATTGAGTTTGGTTCGGGAAGGTAACTGCAAATATGGATTATGTTGCCATGCCTAAATGAAAGCATAAACGTCTTATTAAATTTATGAACTAAAAACCTATAAAATATATTAAATTTATGACCAAAGGAAACTAAGATAATTTAGGAAATAAATCAATAAAATATGCATATGATGAAAAATTATCAATAATCTAAATTAATACAAAAATATATTATCATCTCGATGGGGGTATTATTCCTACAAATAGTTTTGTCACCGTTGTCGACTATTAATTCTCTTTTATAATTTTATTTTTTTTTTAAGCTAAACTAACCTCCTCAAATTGGCATCAGAGAATTGAACCTGAGACTTTGAGGAGGAGCACACTTCCAGATTCAAAACCAATACCACTAGACCAACCCAAGTGGGTTTTTTTCTTCTTGCCTTTCTTCTTCTCCATGTTAGAGACATAGTGAATCCATTGGTTATCAATGACTAATCTAAACTAATCTATTCAATAGGCTAAATGGATAAAGGTGATGCATAAATATATTTTAGTAGCATCTAATAATTATTCTATATTTAATTGTAAATTTCTTGGAACGACAAAATTTTAAAAATAATACAATTTATTACTAACTATTTTCCAATATTGAAGTAATCCAGAAAACAAATCTAAATTGATCAAGTAACGAAAAAGAGCGCTTTGCTATATATCCCGAAGGATTTCTTCAAGAAGGGATCGCGAAAATCCGTTTAGCCAATTAAAAGCAGTTGCTGTCCGAAAATCACAAGCATTATTGTTATTTACTTTTTTATGAAGCATGTTGTTTCTATTTGAAGATGAAGCGGCGAGTTACTCAAAAAAAAAAAATCTAATGGACATTGTATTGCCAATTCATACGGGAAGCTTTCGTGAAAATCCATTCTAGATATCTAGCATTTTCCAACGAAAAAACATCACACATACAAACAATAGGTGAAAAACATATAAATATCAATGACATAAATGATACGGGAATTTAATTACAAATATATCAAAAGATTTTCATCTTAACTTTAGCCAAAAGAGTTTAGATCATCATAGGAATTGACATAAAAATAGTAGAGATAACGATATTAAGCATGATGAGAAACGAAAGAAATATCAAACTCTTTTTCTCAATGTTTAATTCTCATTTCATATTTTTTTTCATGTGTTTATGCTATTTTTCTCTAACTCGTTTGATTATATAAAACCCTAAAAAAAAGTGTAAAACTACTTAAATATTGTCTAAAAGAGAAATTTGTCGCAGTGCAAGTTGTTCCATATACCACATTGTAAAATTGATGGAATGTTGTGACGTGAAATCTACTAGCTCATATTGTGAGTTGTCCCGCCGGACTACAGGATAAGCTCAACATAACTTCTTTTTCAAAAAAAAGAATGTGAGTCAAATACCCCATATAGGCTACGTTGATTTGTCAACAATCTCAACGCTGCATTAATCCAATTAAAAACAAACTATGAAAAATGTATGGTTCATAACAGATATAAAAGCATAAACATATTATTAAATTCATGATTAAAATTCAACAAAATATATCAAATTACATCTAAAATTAACTAATGACCAAAGAAAACTAACATATTTAAAGGAAAAATAGTAAAAATATATGTATCATAAAGAATTGTCAATACTTAAAAGTAATTTAAAAATATATTATCTCATTGGGGTGTTATTCCTACAAATAATTGTGTCACCATTTTAGACTATTAATTGATTATATTTTATTATTTTTCTTGCCCTTTTTATTCACCATTTATAGGTGCAGAGTAATCATTGGCTATCAGTGACTAATCTGAACCGCTGAATCTTATTGGTCACCTTTAACAATGTCTCTCCTTCTATATACATTTTATTTAACGACAAGATTCAAATATGATGCATTGGTTTCCACCCCCCACATCTCTCTCTCTCTCTCTACACACACACATATGAGGAGGGATATTTGACTCCAAGAGTAAGGTTGTTTACTTACTCCAAATTTTGACTTTTAATTATGTTAACAATTAATGGCTTGGCTTGGATTGATTAATAATAAATAAGTTATACAGTAGGTTTTCATGACTTTTAATTGCTTGGTTTTTTTATTCTTCTCCCTTTGCTTTTTTTATATGCGCAAGGGGAAAAATATGTATGCTTTGTGTGTGTGTAAAAGAGAGCGTGCCTCCTCGCAATGCTTGGTGTTAGAGATTGCTTGCAAGGGTGCTAAAATTGCAGTCATACTAGCTTCATTGGGGCGTTCGTTAGCAGACACTACTTGGTATATAACACTTTGCCTTTTTTGGTGGCAGATTTTGCTAGGGACAGAAATGGTTTGCCTAACTTCCGTGTTCCTTAGACATATCTGATCCTTTATTTTGTAGCTTTTTCTCTGTTACTTTCAAGGGTTTTGGCCTAGTCACCCCTCTTGTAAATACTCTTTGCTTTTTTTAATAATATTATGTATTGAAAAGGTGGTAGAGGAATGGGGTTTCTGTTGGATGCCAACCTAGTTGGAATGCTTCAGACTCCCCCCGATGTCTAACCTTTCTCTTGGCCTTATCAACAAAAAGTATATATATATATGAGGGGGGATATTTGACTCCAAGAGTAAGGTTGTTTACTTACTCCAAATCTTGGCTTTTAATTTTGTTATCAATTAATGGTTTGACTTGGATTGATTAATAATAAGTTATATAGTAGGCTTTAGTGACTTTTAATTGCTTGTTTTTTTAATTCTTCTCGCTTTGCTTTTTTTTTATATGCACAAGGGAAAAAAATTGGTAAAGGCTTTACCCTTTGGTTTTTCTTATTCTTCTCCCTTTTGTATTAAAAAGTTCAATTTTCTTATTCTTTTACTATGTATGTTTCGTGTGTCTCTCTCTCTAATATATATATATATATATATATATGAGGGGGATATTTGACTCAAGAGTAAGGTTGTTTACTTACTCCAAATCTTTGTTTTTAATTATGTTATCAATTAATGGCTTAGCTTGAATTGATTAATAATAAGTTTCACAGTTGGCTTTAATGACTTTTAATTGCTTGTGTTTTTTTTATTCTTCTCCCTTTACTTTGTTTATATGCGCAAGGGAAAAAAATTGGTAAAGGCTTTTCCCTTTACTTTTTTTATTCTTCCCCCTTTGGTTTTAAAAAGTTATTTTTTTTTATTCTTTTACTATGTATGTTTCGTAGATAATAGAGGTAATGACCTTTTTGGTCCTTTCTTAATCCAATTCATTTACAATAGTTGCATAGAAAAGCAAATTGGTGTTGTTTCTTATATAAATAATGACAAATTAAAATAAGCATCTCCATTTTAATTGGTTTTTCTGTCATGGAGAAATTTTGGTGGTTCTATTTCCAATAAAAAAAAATAGAGAAGCTTGATAAATAAGTTTTAACTATAATTACAAGCAACCTTTTATGTAAGATCTATTATATGGGTTAAAGGGACAAACATGATACATAAATTTATTTTAGTGACATCTAATAGTTATGCTAAATTATTGAGGAATTTCGTGCAACAGAAGAATTGTTAAATACTATTTATTTGATCTAAACATTGGATGAGGTTTTCACTATATAATGTGATCAAACAGTTCACCATTTGTTAGATACAAAGTTAAAACATAAATAAAATATGGCTGGAATTCTCAAGCTTTTTTATATTGTGATCATTTATCTTTCTTTGTTTCTTGTTGTATTCGGGGATAAAAGTAAGCTCATTCTCATTCTTTTTTTACCTTAGACACAATATTTCACTTATATTTAATACTATTCTCATATCCTTATTTTACATTAAAGGAGAGTGTGAAACTAACGTCGATTGTCAGGAAAAAAATTCTAGTAATGATGAAGATCTTTTGTGGTGCATTAGGGGTTATTGTGTGAACATTCCCAAATAGGGTAAAAAAATATTTTTTCCATTTGTCTAAGCCTTTTCATTGTTTGATCGTGTTAGAACGTTGTTATATATATATATATATATATAATCGAAAAATGAGTATAAGGGTTACTCTAACAATACAAGAAAATTCAAAGCCTTATAAAGGAGAATCATTTTAAACAGGGACTAAAAGTCTATAAACATCATAATAATAAGATGGAAGTAAGTGAAACACATAAATAAACCACCTTTCATCCTCGACTCAATCATATCATACATCGTTGGTAAAGTTCCTTTCAAATCATTCCTAGCAAATTGGTGTTGTTTCTTATATAAATAATGACAAATTAAAATAATCATCTCCATTTTAATTGGTTTTTCTGTCATGGAGAAATTTTGGTGGTTCTATTTCCAATAAAAAAAAAACAAATAGAGAAGCTTGATAAATAAGTTTTAACTATAATTACAAGCAACCTTTTATGTAAGATCTATTATATGGGTTAAAGGGACAAACATGATACATAAATTTATTTTAGTGACATCTAATAGTTATGCTAAATTATTGAGGAATTTCGTGCAACAGAAGAATTGTTAAATACTATTTATTTGATCTAAACATTGGATGAGGTTTTCACTATATAATGTGATCAAACAGTTCACCATTTGTTAGATACAAAGTTAAAACATAAATAAAATATGGCTGGAATTCTCAAGCTTTTTTATATTGTGATCATTTATCTTTCTTTGTTTCTTGTTGTATTCGGGGATAAAAGTAAGCTCATTCTCATTCTTTTTTTACCTTAGACACAATATTTCACTTATATTTAATACTATTCTCATATCCTTATTTTACATTAAAGGAGAGTGTGAAACTAACGTCGATTGTCAGGAAAAAAATTCTAGTAATGATGAAGATCTTTTGTGGTGCATTAGGGGTTATTGTGTGAACATTCCCAAATAGGGTAAAAAAATATTTTTTCCATTTGTCTAAGCCTTTTCATTGTTTGATCGTGTTAGAACGTTGTTATATATATATATATATATATAATCGAAAAATGAGTATAAGGGTTACTCTAACAATACAAGAAAATTCAAAGCCTTATAAAGGAGAATCATTTTAAACAGGGACTAAAAGTCTATAAACATCATAATAATAAGATGGAAGTAAGTGAAACACATAAATAAACCACCTTTCATCCTCGACTCAATCATATCATACATCGTTGGTAAAGTTCCTTTCAAATCATTCCTAGCAATTGGATGCACGCTAAACTAAATCCTAACATTGAAACTGATAAATCTAAAAGCTATAAGTCTATTAGAGTCCATAATTCGGGCCAGAATAGACCACTATAGTGTCATCTAGCCATGTTCAAAATAATGATAATATCCTTTCTAAAAGATGGGACCAATAATCAACCTTGTACATCCATACACAAGATGGTGGCATAACATCAATGAATTCTAATTGAATTCTCCACCAATAATATCTACAAGTTGTGGTAATTTGATCCATAAAAATGACTAACTAGACATTTTTTTAAAGGATATAGTCATGTTACCATATTCATTCATATCAATAACCTTAGTCAATTTTCATTCATACCCGTAGTCCATGTTCATCATATTCATAGTTTTCCTAATAATACTATTTATGATTCCTTGATGTTACGGCATAGTTCTAAAGCCAAGAAACTCTAACTAGTTGTCTAAAGTTCTAACACTGGTGAGAGTGTGATGCTTTAAAGTTCACCCCGATGGATGGTGTTCTTTTACTTCCCTCGCTCCCCTATTATAATTTCTTAAGTATGAGTTATTGATATGATATACATATAGTAGATGTGTAGGAATTGCTCATTTGGTATACGTTTCTCTTGTTCAATTTTATGTACACTTTTGATGGTTTGCAATGTCCATGCATTGTTATTGTTGTACCACTTTAAGTATCATATCACATTTCTCACTACCTATTTTCTATGTGTTTCTTTTCTATTCATTATATGCAGGTTATCCCCATGACAAGACTGAGGAGTAGAATCAAGGCGTTTGTGTACGAAACTAAAGCGGATGGTTATTCTCTCACCGATATTATGTTGTTCTTTAAAGTTTGTTGGATTATTGTTTATGTTTAAATTGAGTTCCAGGCTCTGATATTGTGACATCAATATTGAGTTTAATAATATGTTCTTGACTGATTTTCTTGGATCTTGATAAAATATTACATATTTTATTTGATTATGAGGATAATTGTAAGACTCTGCGAAGGAAAAATATTTTATTTTGAGTTAAGACATTGACTTTGTACTTATCATGATGATGTGATATCTTTTTTTTTTACGATAAATGATGATTTGGTATTCTAGACTTCATGAAATTTATTATGGTTAAGTTCATATAACAATAGAGTTTAAAACTTCAAAATCTGGATCTTATTAAACTTGAAAAAAAGATCTTTGAAATAATGTAAATATTTTATAAAAATAGGTGTTAATAAATTTACAAGAATACTTTAACAAATAAATAATATTTTCTAGTTAATAAGCTTCTGACTTTGATTCAGAACTCCAATCGATTCAATATATTCTAAGTGATGAAAAATTCCACATATATGTGAAAATTAGATTTAACCAAGACACCACAGATCACAACAAGAAGCCGTATAACAACCTCTAATCATAAGATTATATCCAGTAAGGAGCTTTTACGGCACCTCGCCATATGATGTAATGACTATGCCTTTCCTTCCCTTATCTCATGCGGATGGATGCTAGGATGTTTAATCACCTAAGAAAGAAGAAGACGAAAAAGAACAAGCTCTCAGGCCATTCCCTTATATTAGTACAAAAACACACTTATACAAAGTAACTAGTATTTCATATTTGTGTATTTTATAGAGGGAAAGATTAACATTTTAAACATGAAAGTAATATTTACCGTCTTGATCTCTAGGGAATATTTTGTCAATCACACGACAATGGAGTGCCGGTGACAAGCTGACCCTTCAGTTGCCTCTTACCATCTGAAAAGAAGCCATAAAAGGTAGCTTCTTGCTTCACAAGATAATCAATGAAAGAATTTGTTTTCAAATAAAATTCAGATGACAGGCCAGAATATGCATCTGTTCAAGCAATTTTTTACAGGCCATATCTTCTCGTCGGTCACACCACCAGCAATTGGGACATTAATAGACTGGATGGAGGAAATTCAACCATATCTTTAGAATCAAAAAGCAATAAAGATTGTTACGTGCATAGTGATATGCGCTCTGGTTCAGGAGTTAAGCTCAGGTAGAAGTCTGATTCTGAAGCTAGTTTTAACTAAGCAGCAAGTTTTGTTGCTGGGAAAGCATTAAGGGAATATAATCCTAGCAGCAAGTCTGATTTCTTGTGCTTGGTACTCTAAGTGGATAGTCTGAATTTTTTTACTGAATTTTCAGTGGAATGTAAATGGACTAATTAATGAATTATTTTAATTAACCCATCTATCTATTATAAGTGAAAAAATAAAATTGTCTTTGAAATACTATACAGCTTGAGTAAAAAATATGATATATTGCTTCATTATTTGTCTCTTTTTGGTTTGTAGTGCATAATTTGCAAATGCAAATCATAGCACCGTGGAGTAGCTTATTCTTGACACTATGAAGAAGAAACTCTCTTACAAAATATTAGCAATGCAAATCAAATTATTTGCATTGATTTAGAAACCATTTTACGACTTATTCTTATTTTATGTCACTTGTTTTGACCAAGTGTTGCCACTGATTTAACTGATCCAAGAATAAACTTAAACTATAAGGGCATAAGTGAGATGGTAAGGTCGATAATTAATCTTTCAGTAAACCAAATCTTTTGATCAGAGCAACTAGTACTCATTTTATCTGTAACATTTATTAAAGTGCTACCAGGTGATAGTGTAAAAGGATATAGTAACATATTTGATAGTAAAAGTTGTCCTCTCAATCTGTAATATGACAAATTTTGTTGCTGTTTCACAGTTAATTTGGAGCTAAATTAGTTTGCAACATAACAGATAACAATTGTTAAATGTTACTAATGGTAACAATGTTACTAAATCCTTTTAGTAACATGGTTTTACTTACAATTGTAAAATGTTACTAAATTCGAACAGTAATATTTTGTAAAAATTTAGTAACATTTATCAAATGATACTAAATCTTAAATATGTTGTAGTGTTACTAAATTTCATCACCACACTTTCTCCTCATTTCTCTTTTTATTACATCATTAATCTATCACATAATTCTCTCCATGATCTTTCTCTCTCAAGATGTCAAAGAGAGGTTTGGGTGTCTACAAAACGTTTCTCGTTTAATTATACTCACTTTTTATAAGCACTCATTTTATGAGTACAAAATTATACTTACAAAAAGAACAAAGGCAGTATATGTTTAAAGAAAGGTGAGACTAGGTGGATAATTTATCCACAAAATAATTAGTCACATGCGTCCAGTTGCAAGTTATATACCCACAAACTAATTTTTTACTCTACTGTTGATTTATTAATGTGGCTAATTTTCATAGTTTGTTGAGTAAACTACCCCCAATTCTTTAAAGGTAGCCTAAAATAAACCTTAAATAAAAGAGACAAAAAAAAAGAGAGAGATGGGGATAGATTAGTTTCATCCAAAACAATGTATATTGCATGCTGAAACTTCAAAGACACGCAAATATAAGGAGGATGCTGAAAACCAAAAACTAAAATACAAAGGCTATGCCTCCACCCCAAAGATAGATTCTTCCTAATATTTTGTGTCGTTCAATAACACACTTTAGAAAACATGAGTTTGAAGTCAGAGGGGTAAGAAGCGCTCAAATTAAGTATAATAGTATTTTTATATTTATATTTGGGTATGGGACAAACCCAACCTATTTATTCATGTTTGTGTATGTGACCATGAGTGCAGGGTTTAAGTGGCTTGCCGCAAAGGTGTCGATTGTATGCAAACGATGCAGGTTGAAGATGGCTTATGGAAGAAGCAATCGGAATTTTTCCAATGAGATGGTTGTGACTAAAGTCCACATGGCCAATGTACAAAGCTAATGCCATAGACTTAGGAATTAAACCGTTCAAATTGTTCCGTGACAAATCAAGGTTAATGAAATATGAAGTTTCACTAAACACGTCCGGTATAGGTCCCCTTAAAGCGTTTCTACTTAAATCCAAATGGCTCATTCTAGAAGCCAACAAAGTACTTGGGATCCTCCCTGTCAATTCGTTATACTTCAGGTTCAGCGAGTCCAGGACCGACATTTGTCCTAGCGAAAAAGGAATTGGACCGGATAATCGGTTCAAGGACAAGTCCAAGTCTGCTAGCCCATAAATATTTGAAATGGACCGTGGAATTCGACCGTTAATTCGGTTGTGACTTAGTAACGCCCGGTTCAGCTTTTTGAGTCGGCCAATGTTCCCAGGAATAGGGCCTCCAATGGCATTGTTGCGGAGATCAAGTTGCATTAAGTTGAAGAGGTTTACAAGCGTCGTTGGAATCCTTCCTGAGATATGATTGTCTGCAAGATTAAGCACCGTAAGCTGAGTAAGGCGTCCAATATCATATGGAATCTTTCCAGAGATAAGATTTCCGGAGAGATCTATGATTTGGAGAAAATTGAGAGTTGTGATACATCCAGGGATATTTCCTGAAATGCCCTTCCAGTCGGAGACGGTAATGCTAGAGAGTTGTGTTAGGTTGCAAATTGATGGGGAGATGTGTCCGGTCATGTATCCATTTGTCGTGGTTTTGGTATGTTTGTAGCGGCGATGGTTGTCACCAACAGTGAGGCCGCGGAGTGTGATTTCTGCGACGCGATGTGTGGTAGGGTCGCAACTGACTCCGTACCAACCGTAACAACAGTTGGTACCTCTCCATGAATGAAAGATTCCAAAGTTAGGTTCGTTGAGAGCTGCTTTGAAAGACATGAGTGACGCCCATTCAGAAGTAGGGCATGACTCAACGGGTAGAACAATAAGAGCTTTTAAGGTAACTAATACTAGTAATGAAATATTCAAAACTGCTCTAGGACCACACATTTTTTTCTTAATTTGGTTTAGTAATTATTTGAGTTTCTTGCATGTAGATATGAATGAGTGTGCAACTATGAAAATGCCACTTATTATTTATATAGGGGAACTAGCAATAGGTTAGTAGTGTGTGTTTCAGTGTTTGTAAAGTGATGTATATACTTGTGATATAAGGATTAATGTTAGTATGATTTTCTTCAAAAGCTATCCATGCATGGCTCTGTTAACAAGAAAGGAATTTTGTAAATGTCGATTTTTTTTTTATAAAGGGATGACATGTGGTGATGGCAAGCTATGGTGATTGAATGTTAGATATTGTTAATTAGAATCACTCGCTTCTTAATATAATTGTCTTTCAAAGAAATATAACTTCAAATAAGTGACATTTATTTTTTTAAGGTATTTATTAATAATATATTATCTAGCTAATAATTTCATTAATAATACTATGTTCATCACTCTAAAATCATTACATTTAAAATCATCCGTAAAAAAATTACATTTAAAATCATAATAAATTTATTATTTTCATTTTCTTCTTAATTCATGTGTAGTAATATGACCTATGAGATTAGTCTGTATAAGTACGGTGTAAAACTTTTTTTATAGTTTCTTAAGATAATTTTTAAAATATATATCTCCACAAATATTTACGTGACATGTTTTAATCGAATGCATCCGTAAAAATATTTTATATGTGTATACAAATTAAATACTAAGTAAATAAGAGAGTTTAGAGTAAAATATTGAGAGGAGAAAGACAGTAAGTGTGTTACGTATTAGGCCAAAAAGAAATGTGCGGATTGCACTTTGACACTTTAGTTTCTGTGTAGTATCTGATTCAGTACTATTGTAGGAAATTAAAGTACTTATCTTTTTAAAGTGATAGTAAAACAACTTCTGGTAAATAATCACATCGGAACTAAAGTGGTAAAGCTCAAAGTTTCTCATGTAGATGCTTGCTTCTTTCTCACCTCGATTTGAAAAGGAAAACAATAGATTCTTGAATACTTCACCTCATTCTAGTTCAAATTGTGGCCAACATTGAAGTCTAATGTAAATGAAGTTCTCCACCCACGGAGCATGTTTTTGAGTTTCGAATTCTATAATCTCTAACTCTAGATATGATTTCCCTCAAAAAAAATAAAAACTCTAGATATGATTAAAATACCTTATGAAGACTATGTTTCTTTCTCAACAATCTCAGTCTCGCGTTAAACCAAAAGAAAAAAAAAGCTATGAAAAATGTATGGGTCATCAAGGAAATGAAAGCATAAACATCTTGCTAAATTCATGAACAAAAAATCAATATAATATATTAAATAACTCCTAACTTTTTTTTTTGTCAAGAATAATTCCTGATATTAACTAATGACCAAAAGGATAATTTGTTTTGTGGCTAAAAGCGGTTCAGTTAAAAATTCATATTTTTGCTTGACAGTTGTTCCTTAATTTTGTTCCGACTAAGGATAACTTGGTAAGGCGGCATATTATTGCTCTAATTGATCACAACTATTTGGCAAATTGATGATTTATTTGTTAAATGTGACTTTTTATGATCGGTTTTGGTCTCTAGTTTCGGGCTGCTTAGGTTTCTGAACGGCAACTCATGGTAATTCATTGGTTCGTCTAGTGCAGTTTGGTGGGTTAGGGAGCTATTCGAACAATGTTTGATTGGTATTTGGCTATCAATGGTTTACGTCAGTTGTATGGCGAGAAATAATAGCATTTTTAAGCACAAGGAGGAACATTTTTAATCCTTTAAGTGAAAAGGTTCATTTGATTAAATCAAGAGAAAACAAAGTTAGGTAGTAATATTTATTTGACTACATTTTGAAATCCATAATTCTAAAATGATTAAAGCATCCCATATAGGTTACGTTTCTTTCTCAACAATCCCAGCCTCGCCTTAAAAAACAAACTACGAAAAATGAATGGTTATCAAGAAAATGAAAGCATAAACATCTTATTAAGGGCCCGTTTATTACGGATTAAAATAAAAGTGATTTTGCAATCTCTGGATTATTTTATGGAGATTTTATGCAAAATCAAAATCTATTTTGCGTGTGTTTACCGTAATAAAAATAATTTTTTTGAATAATTTAGTTTGTTTGGATACAGGTATATAAAAGCGATTTTTTATTACAAAATTAGTTCAATGTTTTGATCCATATTTTCTCTCTCCTCTAAAAAAATCTGTTTTTTTAGAAGCTACTCTTAATAGCTTCTCATTTGAAGCTGTTTTTATATTTTTTTTTTAGATTTTGATTTTTTAAAAAAAGTTGTAACAAACGGATGCAATACTCTTAAAAGTGATTTTTTTTTTTTTATCAATTTTCTCGCCTGTCCTCTTCTCCATGTTATAGATACAGAGAATCCATTGGTTGTCAGAGACTAATCTAAACCAAAGAATTTTGTTGGCCACCTTTAAATATAAGGTCTCCCCTACAATTTCTGATATCTAAGTACAGCTTCATTGATGCTAACATAATAAACTCCCACCCCTACGGTTGATACAATGATATGATCGATGTTCAATCGATAAAATCAAGAGAAAACAAAATTAGGTACTTATTATGAATATTATAAGTGGATGTCCCTATAGCAAATGCCAAATAGGATTATGGGGCATATTACTAGATTATTGGGCTTGTTCCATAAGTGATTATCTTTCTCTATAAATAGAGCTCACATGTATCATACTTGTACACATACAAGAGAATAACAAAATGCCCTCTTCCTCTCCTTCTCTCTTCCTCTCCTTCTCTCTATTCTTGTTATTACTCTATAAGTTTCATAACACGTTATCAGCACGACATGACTCTTGCCAATTGAAAAGGTACGTTAATGTGTTGTTATTTAAATTATATGTTCTAATGTGTGTATTTCATATATTTGCTTACAATTGTATAGGCCATGTGGATAATTGAATTAGCTAATCTAATATTTCATAGATTCATATATGCTATGCCTATTTTTTTTGAAAGATTATGCTATCCCTATTTGTAATGATAATTGATCATGTGAGATTCATTCTTGATTGGGTTTGTACCTTTTGAAGCAACATTTGAACTTGATTCCTCCTTGCAATCAAAACTCGTACAATAAGATTGCAGAAAATAATCAAATAAAATGATTTTTTTAATTGTTGAATTCTTGAAGAATTAAACTCATGCATCTTTGAAGAATTGCATAAGGATTGATCTATATTGAGATCTATTATAGAGTTCTTGAAGAACTCAATATTCTCCATGAATTTCTAAAGAATTCAAAAGTATTAATTCATGAAGGATTGCACAAATAATTGATTGTGTATAGTTTTTCGAGAACTTGGATCCCTAAATGATTACACAATAAATGATTGATTGTGAACAGAAATTCGATTTTTATCTATGAATTCCAAAAGAATTCAATAGCAATGCATCCGTGAAGGATTGCTTAAACAATGGATTTTATTGTTTAGATATGTTGAAGAGTTCATGAATAACTTAAAAACTCGGTTTTATTTTCTATAAATTCCTGAAGAATTTGGTGATGATACATCCTAGAAGGATCATACAATAGTTACATAGCTCTTGAAGAACTTCAAAACCAAATTTTATTCTATATGAATTTCAGAAGAATTCAAGAGTTTAGAGTTTATTCTCTCTTTGAATTTCAGAAGAATCCAAACAGTCTCATATTTTGTTTAAATTTGTTGGTTAGTTCATGGAGAACTTAAAAAAAAAAACCAATTTTTATCTCTGAGAAATCATCATTGAAGCATTCCTAGGAATTGATTTGATTGTGAATAATATTAGCCTTGAATTCTTGAAGAACTCAATAAAAAGTTTAATACAATATTGTGATTAAATAAGCTCCGATTGCGAGTGATTAGTCGCGGAAAATTGTTTTTGGATTCAGTACGTGAATTTGACAATCAGTTGTTTTGGACTTAAATCTGATAATTGGTTTATTCTCAAAACAAATCTCTCATCTGTGAATTTACTTTGGATTCTGCTTCTCCGTTGAATGTACTGTGATTTAATGAGATTAATTTTTGAATATTATGATTATGTTGTTAGAGAACCATTGTGATTCATTATTGCCTTTAATTGCCATGAGTTTAATTTGACTAAATGTCATAAATTTGATTGGCCGAAGATGAATACAAAAGGAAATATATCTTGCTATTGAACTGTTACTCTTGAATTAAGGAAAATGATCTGCTATTTTAGAATAACCATGATTAGCAAATTAAAATTATTTTGAAAGGAGCAAATTAAAATTATTGGTCATTTGAAACTTATTTACAGTTAAGAGAGAAACTGGCTTCACATTCTTGAAATTATTTTAATGAGTGCAGTTTTTTTTTTTTACTCTTGTGTTTCTAAAAACATGTTCAACCATGCCAATTAGTTGAAATAATTTTAAACTCAGAGCAATAAATATCCATTTTAAAAAGAAACGTAATATTGGGTATCACAATAACCGCAATTTTGTTTTAAGCGTGATCTGATTCTTTTGAATTTTTCTTGAACAGTTTCGTTTCAATTTTAAAAGGAGAAGCCGAAGGTGCCCGGTGATTTTCGACCTATTTCTCTTTGCAATGTCATTTTTAAAATAATTACGAAAACTATTGCAAATAGGTTGAAATTGATTCTTCCGGATATCTTTGGAAAATTTCAAAGTATTTTTGTGCCGGGACGTTTAATTACTGATAATGCCTTGCTAGCTTTTGAATATTTTCATTATATGAGGAAAAAAAGAAAAGGCAAGAAAAGGTGTGTGGCGTTAAAGCTAGACATGTCAAAAGCATATGATCGTATCGAGTGGAACTTTTTGATTGAGGTGCTTCAGTCTATGGGTTTTTCTCAAAAATGGCAGAACCTGATCTTCAATTGTATTTCCAGTTTTCTTTCTCTGTTTTGTTGAATGGAAGCCCTTGTCAAAAGTTTTATCCTCAACAATCTCCTTACCTATTTATCTTATGTGCTGAGGTTTTTTCTGGGCTTCTAAATGAGGCACAAGCAGAAAACGGCCTTCATGGAATTCAAATTGTTAGAGGAGCTCCAAAAATTAATCATTTATTTTTTGCAGATAATAGCCTCATTTTCTGTAGGTATTCTTTCCAAGATTCTCAAACCATTCAAGAAATTCTTAATACTTACCAATCTGCTTCTGGTCAACTTATTAATTTGGACAATTCTGAAATCTCTTTTAGCCGAAATGTACCTGATGATCATAAAATTTTGTGGTTGGATGCAAATTAAGGTTGTTGAGTGTCATTCAAAGTATTTGGGGCTGCCTGCTTTTGTTGGTAGGTCTAAGAAACAGGTTTTCAATTTTGTCCAAGATAGGGTGTGGAAGAAGCTGAAAGGTTGGAAAGAAAAATTTCTATCAACTCCTGGGAGAGAAGTTTTGATCAAATCAGTGGTTCAAGCTATTCCTACGTATGTGATGAGCTGTTTTCTACTTCCGATGGGTTTATGTGAGCATATTGAAAGTATGATTAGTAAGTTCTGGCGGGGTAGCAAACAAGGTGAACGTAAAATTCATTGGATTAAATGGGAGACATTATGTGAGGAAAAAAAGAAAGGTGGAATAGCCTTTCGAACATTTCATGAGTTTAACCTTGCAATGTTGTCTAAACAAGGTTGGCGTATTATGCACAACGACGATTTATTGATCTCACAATGTTTGAAAGCAAGGTATTTTCCTAGAAGCAATTTCTTGAAAGCTTCAACTGGTTACTGCCCAAATTATACGTGGAGAAGTATTTTGCAAGCACGAGTGGATGTTATTGAGAAAGCTGGTAATTGGAGAGTAGGAGACGGTCGTCTAATTAATGTATGGGAGGATAATTGGCTTCCCTATCAAATTGGATACAAGATTTGGTCCCCTAAACCCCCTAATTGTGATATCATGTTTGTCTCAGATCTCATTCACCATGATATTCGATGTTGGAATGCTCCTTTAATTAATGAAATATTTCTTCCTTTTGAGGCTCAACAAATTCTTCAATTGCCAATTTCTTTCTCTCAATTGCAAGATGAATTTGTGTGGGGTGCTTCACGGTCAGCTACTTTTTCTGTGAAGAGTTCATACCATTTCTTAAAGGCAAGGCGTGAAGTAGATGGCTCATATAGCTCAAGCAAGACAAAAATCACCAAGTGTGGAAAAAATTATGGAAAATAAAAATTATTCCAAGACACATTCACTTTTCTTGAAGGTTTCTACATGAAAAACTACCAGTAAAAAATGATATGTTTAAAAAAGGAATAAGTAGCGACCCATTGTGTGTTCTTTGTGGGGAACATAATGAGACAATTTCACGCCTCTTTATGAAATGTCATTGGTCAAAGCAAATATGGTTTGCTTCCTCTTTGGGTGTGGTATTTAATTTGCATGATTCCAGGTATGTTCCTTTTCATAAGTGGTTGGAGGAAAATATTATTGATGTCGATGGGATATTATAGTCCATGTTTTGGCCTTTTGTTATGAGATATGGTGTGCTAGAAATAAGAAATGTTTTGAGGGGACTGATGTTGATGTGGCTGCCACTATTTAAAAGGCACAAAGATCTATTGTGAATTTCAAGAGTGCTAGTACAGTGTTGGTGGAGACACTAATTGGAGGTCAAATTTTGCCCATATCTGATGTTCATTGGACACCTCCTTTTAATAGTTTCTATAAGCTTATGTTGATGCAGCAGGTCCGATAGAGGGTGATAAGTAGGGTATTGGTGTTGTGGTGAGAGATAATGAAGGTGTTGTTGTTGGTGCTAGTTCCTGGCAAGTCTTTTCGTTACCAGATTCAGAGGTTGCAGAAGCTTTAGCTATGCGGAAGGTTTTGGAATTTGCAAAAGACATGTCTTTTCTGAATCTTATACAGAATCAGATGCTTTTAATGTGGTTTTAGCGTTGAATGCTCACCAACAATCTCCCAACTATGTTGGCTCTATTATTCAAGATTGTATTAGTTTTAAGGGTAGTTTTCGTAGTTTAAATTTTTTGCATGTTAGGCATGAAGCCAACCAAGCTGCTCATTATTTAGCTAAATATGCTCTTAAAAATTTAGATTTCATATGGGTCGAAGAAACTCCGCATTGTATTTCTACAGTCTTGGCATTTGATTTCTTGTCAGACTTTCGTTAATAAAATTGTCTTTTAACGTCAAAAAAATCGGAGTATTTCAATTCTTTTCTTTTCTGTGATATATAAAAATTATAATGGTACATATAATATTTATTTTGATTATTAATAACATTTTTTTTTAGAGAAAGATTATTAATAACATTTGATATGTTGTTGTTTTATACGTGATGTATATTTGAGTTTTGTGAATTTATTCATGTTTATAAAGATCGTGTTTGTGATCTAGTTCCTGAAGAACTAATACCTAAATATCAAACGTTCATGAAGAATTACAAAAGGTCTGAATTTTATTTGTCATTATTTATGAAGATTTGTTGTTCAGTTCCTGAAGAACTACATATCAAGACCTTGATACAAATTTTTAAGATCTATCTGATTGTTACTGATTAATATGGTGAAAGGTCGTGATAGATTGAATATATATATTTGTGTTGCCTAATTACTCTCTCGAAAAATATTTATAATTTAAAAAGTTTTATTTGTCGAAAAAACTTTGTGTTTAACCCCTTTTATATTTGATATATTTATGGCAATGCCAATGATAAATCAAGGATTTTGATTATTTGTTGAATAGTTTCATTTGGATATAATATTTTTGATATATATATTGCTTCAAATGGATAAAAACAAATGAAACATGTATTATTGTAAACTAGAAGTTTATAAATCATTTTTCAAAATGGTAATTCTTAAAAATATTAAACAATCCTTGAAGGTTTGCTCAAATAATGATTTTTCTTGATCATTTGTGATACTTTTCTCAGAGAACTGCAAGATTACTCAATGCTCCTGAAGAGCTAATGTATTGTTACTTAGAGTAACAAAATTACTCATCGAAGTTGCATTCTAATATAATTTTATTCAGTTTTAAATATCATATTGAATCAATATATGTTAAATATCTCTATATTACGAGATATACTTTGGAGAAAATAAGTTTTGTGGAAAAGATTTTTTTTCTTCTTTCTTTAATTTGTATTACACTTATATTAGTGCAATGAAAACATATATTATTGTAAACCAGAAGTTTACATACTAAGTTTGTCGTTGGCAAGACCGGTTGGGTTGTCCCAAATTTATTATGATGCGAAAATAGTTAAATTTTAATGGATTTGTGTTGAAGAGCCACAAGATTCTTCAATTAAATAATTTCTTTGTCTTAATTTTTTTCTTCAAGGAAGTAGAAAATTTGTGAATTTTAGTCTCTCAATACATGTAAATGTGTATAAAGTGATATTTGTGAATCAATACACTGAAAGCGTGGATCAACTAAATGACATGTATGATCATTGTTAACTCACAACCAGAAGTTTGTGAGATTGTTCTGTCAACAAATTTGACAAAGAGTTTATTTTCTAAACTTTTCAGAAAACATTTGATAAGTATCATTTGTCAATTGAAATTGATATTGAACACTGCTAGCATATGATTAAAAAAAAATGGACTTAAAGATCCATGCTTTAGACATCTAAAGTTAATTATATAACTGATACTTATGTGACCATACCTTATAATCTCTATTTTGGTTATGAGAACATGTCATATAAATTATTTTGGAAATCAATAATTTTGTATTTTGAGATATTGATTCGCATCAAGCCAGCACATTAATTTATGTAAGTCCTCCCCTTAATTTATCAATGGTTTAAACTTAAAAACCTAATATTTTTCTTCTAAGTGATTTTTTTTTGGATTCAGTACGTGAATTTGACAATAAGTTGTTTTGGAGTTAAATCTAAATATGATAATTGTTTTATTCTCAAAACAAATATCTCATCTGTGAATTTACTGTTAATGGATTCTGCTTCTCCATTGGATTTGCTGTGATTTAATGAGATTTTGTGCATCAAAAAACTTATATAACAAATGTATTTGATATGGACAAATCTAGTTGATTGTGTACTATAATGATTGTGATGTCACTTGATGTTATTATAGATCATGTCCTCAAGAAAACAATAAACAACTTGAATTGGTCCAGAAGTACCATATCATAGTTCAAACGAGGACATTAATATATTTTGTTAACTATGTGTATCGTAGTATTTTGTTTTGTCAATGTTAGTAAATACAGATATCAGAACAAAGTCAAGCATATGTTTTGTATCTTAGATAAACAACATAATCAAGGAAGTGGAGAATGTTCTTTTAGTAAGGATGATGATTTTACAAATACAAGAAACTTGTGGATTTCTTAAAGAGGCTCTTGCGACAAATCAATATGAAGAAACATCTCAAGTACTACTAATTCGAAGAAGACTATGAAGATAAACCAAATCTTTCAACAAAGTTGTTGCAAGCAAAACTTTTGAAAAACTAGAACAAATATTATTTGACTTTCTTCATCTCATATATGATTGTCTTTATTAGGGGGAGACATAAATGTGTTCTGCACTCTTTTTCCCTTAACCATGGTTTTATCCCATTGGGTTTTCCTCGTAAGGTTTTTAACGAGGCAGATTATCACACACAAAAGGGATATTGTACTCTTTTTCCTTCACTAGATATTTTTTTCCCACTGGGTTTTTCTCTAGTAAGGTTTTAATGAGGCATATCCTCAATGGACATCCAAGGGGGAGTGTTATGAATATTATAAGTGGATGTCCATATAGCAAATAAAGGACAATTGCTTTTCTGACTTTCAATACTTCCTAAAAACACAAATAAAAGGCTAAAATCCCTCAACAGTAGTTAACTACCGTTGGCTTATAACTAAAAAACACGCCAGCAGTTAACTGCCGCTGGATTTTTTGGTCATTTACTTGTGTTACTAAGACACAATGAATGTTAAAAAAGCAATCTTCTAAATAGAGCTCACATGTATCATACTTGTACACATACAAGAGAATAACATAATGCTCTCTTTCTCTCCTCTCTTCCTCTCCTTCTCTCTATTCTTGTTATTACTCTATAAGTTTCATAAGAGTACTAATATTTATTTGACTTTATCTTGAAATATGTACTTCTAAATATGATTAAAATACCCCATAAATGTTATGTTTCTTTCTCAACAATCCCAACCTCGCCTTAAACTAATGAATTCATCAAGAAAATGAAAGAATAAACATCTTATTAAATTTATGAACTAAAAATCAATAAAATATATAAAATAACTACTAAAGTTAACTCATGACCAATGACAACTAAGATAATTAAGGAAATAAAAGAATAATTATGCATATGATGAAGAATTATCAATAATTTAAATTGATACAAAAAGATATTATCTCGTTGGGGGGTATTATTCTTACAAATTGTTTTGTCACCGTTCTCAGACTATTAATTCTCTTTTATCATTTTTCTTGCCTTTCTTCTTCTCCACGTTAGAGATATAGAGAATCCATGAGCTATCGATGACTATTCTTAACTAGATGATTTTATCGGCAACCTTTAAATATAATGTGTCCCCTTCTAAATACATTTTAATAAAACACAAGATTAAACCATGATACATTATTTTTTATATGATATTCAAGCTCCACCGATATCAACATGCTAAAATGATGTCCACCCCCTCTCTCTCTTTATATATATATATATATATATATATATATGGATGTATGTTTGTTTATATATCTCTATCTATTATGAACAGTTATATAAGAAATAAAAAATAACAAAATATTGGTAAACATGTTTGAACTGTAATTACAAGCAACATTTTTAATTAAGATATATTCAATGGGATAAATGGACAAATGTGATACATAAATATACTTTAGTAACATCTAATAACTTTCTGATAATAATGAGGAATTGCTTGCAACGACAACATTTAAAAACTAGTAAAATTTATTAATAACTATTTTTCAAGATTGAAGTAAACCTGAAAAGAAGTATGTGTTTGGTGTTCATAAACGGCCGTACACCACACTTTTTTGCAATTCGGGTTCAAACTCATACGCGGGTTCAATGGATTGTGCACTTGGTGTGTGATTGTTTGCCTTGGACTCAGATTGATGGTTTCTTATATTATCCGTCTTTGTATTTTGTTTAAACTGGGTCAGGCTTAATGTTGCATCAGATTTTTGTACTCTACTTTAATTTTATTCTATTCAGGGTGTTGCAGATCGATCTGCCCCCAATGCTTAAAAAAAAAAACTTGAAAAGCAATTCGAAATTTATCAAGTAACGAAAAAACATCACACATACAAACAAAAGGAGAAAAACATAAATGTAACAGTGACATAAATAATATGATAATTTAATTAAAAATATATCAAAATATATTCATATTAACCTTTGCCAAAAGGGTTTGGTTATTCATAGGAATTGACATAAAAACAGTAGTGATAATGGTATTAGGCATGATGAAAAACGAAAGAAATATCAAACTCTCTTTCCAAATGTTCAATTCTCATTTCATAATTTTTCAAGTGTTTATCCTTTTTTTCTCTAACTCGTTTGATTTCAAAACCCAAAACAAGTGTAAAAACTACTTATATATTGTCTTAAAACATAAATTTCTCACACCTCAAGTTGTTCCATATATCACACTGCAAAAATTGATGGAATATTTGAGGTGAAATCTACTAGCTCATATTGTTAGTTGTCCTACTGAGTGCAAGCTAAGCTCAACATATCATCGTCTTTTCCAAAACAAAACAAAAAAGTGATTAAAATATCCAATATAGGCTATGTTGATTTGTCAACAATCTTAACCCCACGTTAAACCAGTGAAAAACAAAATACAAAAATGCCTAGTTCATTAAGGATATGAAAGCATAAACATATTATTAAATTCATGAATTAAAAATCAAAGAAATATATCAAATTACTCCTAAAATTAACTAAGATCAAAGAAAACTAACATAATTAAAGAAGAAATAGTTAGAATATACATACCATGAAGAATTGTCAATACATTAAATTAATATAAAAATATATTATCTCTTTGGGGTAATATTTTTACAAATAATTGTGTCACCATACTAGACTACTAACTATCTTTTATGATTTTTCTTGCCATTTTTCTTCAACATTTATAGGTGCGTAGTAATCATTGGCTGTCGGTGACTAATCTGAACCATTAAATCTTGTTGGTCACGTTTAATAAGGCCTGCTCTTTTAAATACAATTTATTTAACCACAAGATTCAAATACGATACATTGGTTTCCACCCTCACCCCCTTGTGTGTGTGTGTGTGTGTGTGGAGAGAGATAGATATGTTAGGAACACTCTCTTTCTAACAATCACTCTTCTATGGGTAAAATCCATGTGGGTGTCGCCACTTTATGTCAGATCAATTTTCAATGTTTGGTGGCCACATGAATTTTATTCAATAAAAGAGTGGGTGTTAGAGAGAGTGTTAGGAAAATGGTGTCTATAACACACCTCTATATATGTATGTATATTCTGGAACGCTAGATAAGTAACAAAAAATTATTAAATATTGGTAGATAGGTTTTAACTATAATTAAAAATAGTATTTTTATGTAAGATCTATTATATGGGTTAAAGGGACAAACATGATACATAAATTTACGTTAGTAACATCTAATAGTTCTTCTAATTTATTGGGGAGTTTCGTGCAACGGTAGAAATGTTAAAAACTATTTCCTTGATGTAAACAATGGATGAGGTTTTTTGCTATATAAAGTGATCAAACAATTCACCATTTATTATATGCAAAGTTAAAACATAAATAGAAATATGGCTGGAATTCTCAAGCTTGTTTATATTGCGATCATTTATGTTTCTCATTCTATACAAGGCTGAAGGTAAGCTCATTCTCAATTTTTTTTATCTTAACCATAATATTTTACTCATAGTAATACTTATTTATCCTTATTTTATATTATAGGAAAGTGTTTTAGTGACGCCGATTGTGAGAATATATTTCTTAGTCGTTACCTTTTGAAGTGCATTTGCGGTGATTGTGTGAGCATTCCTAGTTAGGGTAAACAAATATTTCTCCATTCGGCTAAGCCTTTTTATTTTATTTCTCATTATAATATTGTTACATTTGTAATTTGTCCCAAACTTTCATTTAATTCTCAGACCTTGCAATTTCATTGATCGCAATAGAACCATGTTAGTTATATATATATAAACACAATTAAACACTATTTCAAAGCCCCGTAAAGGATCATCATTTTAAACAGGAACTATCACTCTATAAACATCAGAATAATGGGATGGAAGTAAGTAAAACACACAAATAAACACTATTGATCCTCGACTCAATCACATCATACATCTTCATTAAAGTTTCTTTCATATTATTCCTAGATATTTGATGCATGCTAAACTAAATTCTAACAATGAAATTGATAAATCATGATTCCAAAAATGCTCTTGCTAACAGTGTGAAAGCGGCATGTTTCTTCTTGTGGTTTTTAAATGCTATAAGTCTATTAGAGTCCATAATTTCGGCCAAAATAGGCCACTATATATAGTGTCATCTAGCCATGTTCAAAATAATTATAGAATGTTTTCTAAAAGTTGGGACCAATAATCAACCTTGTGCATCCATACACAAGACAGTGGAATAACATCAATGAATCGTCATTGAATTCTCCACCAATAATCTCTACAATTCATGGTAATTTCATCCATAAAAGTTACGAACTAGTCATTTTTGTCTGAACGATATAGTCATGTTACCGTATTCATTCTAATCCATAACCTTAGTCAATTTTTATACCTTTATCATATTCATAGTTTCCATAATAATACTACTTATGATTACCTGATGTTTTGGAATATTTATAAAGCCTAGAAACTCTGACTAGTCGTCTAATATTCTAACACCAGTGAGTGATAATTTAAAGTTCACTGGTGGTGTTCTTCTTTTACTTCCCTTGTCCCACTATTATAATTTATTAAGTATGAGTTATTGATATGGCATACATGTAATAGACTTGTAGGAATGGTTCACTTGATATATGTGTCTCTTGTTTAATTATATGTACACCTCAAATGGTTTGCAATCATAAATGTCTATTCGTGTGTTTGATTCTATGCATTGCTATTGTTGTACCACTTTAAGCGTCATATAACATGGCTCTCACCCCTTATTTTCTACGTGTTTCTTTTCTATTCATTATATGCAGGTTATCCTCATGACAATATTGAGGAGTAGTATTAAGGTGTTTGTGTACGAGATTAAAGTGGATAATTATACTATCACCTATATTATGTTGTTCTTTAAAGTTTGTTGGATTATTGTTTACATTTAAATTGAGTTCTAGGTTCTGATATTGTGACATTAGGGCAAAGTTTAATAATATGTTCTTGACATATTTTATTTTATTATGAAGATAATTGTAAGGCTCTAAGAAGAAAATATATTCTATTTGAGTTTTGACATTGAGTTACTACTTGTCATGATGATGTGACATATTTTTTTTATTTTTACGAAAAATGATGATTTGATACCTTAGACAACAGGAAATTTTTAACTGTCTAAGTTCATATAAAGCATTAACATTATAGTTTAAAACTTCAATATCCGGATCTTATTAAATTTGAAAAGAAAAAAAACCTTAGCAATAATGTAAATATTTTATAAAAATATGTGTTAATATATTTACAAGGAATACTTTAACAAATAAATAAAATTGCCTAGGTATAAGCTTCTGAATTAGATTTGAACTCCAATTGATTCTGTATATTCTAAGTGATGGAAAAAAAATCCACAAATAGGTGAAAAGTAGATTTAGCCAAATCACCGCAAAGATCACAACGGGAAGTCACATAACAAGATTATAACCATTAAGGAGCTTTGTCGGCACCCCATCATATGATGTTTTGACTATGTTTTTGAGTCCTTTTAATAATCATTTAAAAACAGTTTATAGGAGTTTTAGATGAGTTGCTCACGATTTTGGGGACATTTTGAATTGTTTTTTATTTAAGTCGTTGTAATTCTATTTCTTTCTTGAGTAGACCACTCCTTAGATGTTTTGAGTCTTTTTATACAAATCATTTACGTAATTCCAAAAAGCATGGCACCTCATGGAAGTTATGGAAACTAAAGAATGAAGATCCATGAAGATGTTGGAAGGTTTTGAAGACAATACAAGTTGGTGAAATTCTTCTTCTTTTTTTTTTTTTGGGGAAAAAAGGGTGCAGATGGATTTGCAACACCCTATGTAGATTAAAAATAAAAAAGTACAAAAGGCTGGGGGGAAATACTACCATATCCAATAAAGTAAATAACAACAACCCAAACAGTTGATACAAATCATCCCTAATGGTAATAAAGATAGGGTTATCTACATATGGTTGTATGATCACAATGGTATATGTAGCGATCATACAAATTATTTATTATCTCCCTTTTTCTTTATATTATTTAGTGGTTATTTTAAAGTATTGGAGATATTTTAAAGTGGTGGGGAGTTAATAACGAGGAAAATAAGAGGTGTGAATTATAAAATTAATAATAAATGATAACATACTAAACATAAGGGTCTTATTAATAAGGATATTGTTTTTGAATTTTAAATTAAAAAATTATTTATTTAAAAAAATAAATATTTTAATTTTCAATGCATTGATTGTATAATTTTTTTATATAAATATAGAATTATTTAAGATGATTAACGAATAGCCTAGCATTTTCCTAAAAATAAATCCACATTGCAGCACCAACCACAATTTGCATCACAACAAACGCAACGCCCGCAACAATTGTGGTAGTTGCAACTACGACCGAAACCAAAACTACAATTAGTTCGTATACAATATTTTTTTAGTGTAAATTGGGTATCCTCCGCACGCACAACTGGGGATACTAATCACTCAAGGCTAAATGGACCGGCAAACTCCCACTTTGATTAAACTATATAAAAGAATCATGACATCTCATCTAAGAGCTCTATACATTATTATTTGCGGTTGTTTGTTACTCTCGTATATATTTCCTCCGTCCCAAAATGTGATAAAAAATGAGTCAGCATAAGTCGATGTATTTGGTATAAATTTTAAACCAAATATATTAATTTTTATTGACCAATTTTTGTTTATATTTTGGAACTGATGGAATATACTATATTGCGTACATCAATGACAACAGTATAAGCACTGGTAATCGATCTTCTTTTCTCATGATTATCAAAGAACTCTCCACATGATAGAGCAAGCATAGAGGAGGAAAACCCGCATCACCCTCATGGAACCTTTTCATTCTCCATAAATGCACCTGCAACAACACCTTGTTTAACGTTCTCTTACTGCCACTTCACATGTGTTGTGTCTAATTGTCTACCATCTATTCTCCATTCATCTCCTCCACCATATATTCTGTTATCTATAGTCTTGATTAAAATGGGATCATGTCATTACATTATTAATAAACAAGTACTATTAAATTTCAAATTTTATTGCTGCTCTTAGTCTTATGATATTAATGAATGTGTCAGACATGCTAATTTCAATTTTGAAGCAAGTGAGGTCAACCTTGATCGAAGCAATTTATTTTAGTTTAGTTATGCAGAAAATACATACATAATCTGTCGGAGATAACATGCATGCATTAATTACAATCACAACACCATAGATAAAAAACAATAAAACGCAAAATTGTCGACGACTGAAGAAAATGACGGTTCAATTATTTGAGATTACATCGAATAACTTAAGACTAATATATACTTACACCTATTTTTTCTCCAACTATACTATGAAATCTGGTTAATATTTTTCAAAAATGTGATTAATTTGATTGAATAGATGATTAGTTTAATTTATAATCAAAATTATGGTTAATTCAACTACATTGTTAGCCCAATTTCATCACAATGATCAACGTAATTTAAATTCAACTCAATTGATCAGAGTTTTACATATAATTAACCATAACCATATATTTATTGCAAGTGCGTGGAAAATCAGGTGTCCGTCCAAGGAACATTTATATTTAATTAATTAATCACATGCACGTGTATGCATTACAAAAGGAATTTGTTCTATTTTAATTTAATTACGAAACCAAAATACATAAAAGATAAAGAGGAATGTAATACTCTTTCATTCACATTTTATCATTTCACACAAATTAGAAAGTATAATAAACAAAAGAAAAGAACATAAAGATTTCACTAAATTATTCTCAATAACCATTGTTGTATTTTAATTATCATAAATACAATGTTGAAAATGATAACAGATGATACACATAGTATTAATTAGATATCTAATCGAAGAAAAAAATCAATTAAAACTACATTAGAAATTGAAATTGACACTTTTTGAAACAACTCTTGTGTGTAAATGTAACAATTATTAGAGAAAGCTTGATTAACCAATGAGACACATTGATGAAGACAAACATTACTTCTTTTTGCATGCTTCAAGTGGCTTTCCACAAAGGCAATCATTGACCTCAAACGAAGACGCATCAAGATGATCCAAAACTTTAGGAATTGGACCACACAAATGATTATGGCTCAAATCCATGTAACCAATGTAAGCAGCAGAAGATATAGATTTAGGTATAGGACCCTTGAGATTATTATAGGAAATATCCAATGAAGTAAAATAAGACCTACCCCCAAATGCATCAGGTATAATACCCTCCAACAAATTATGACTTAAGTTCAAATCACTTATTCCTGAACCAAAAAGAGACTTTGGGATCATCCCTGAAAGCTTGTTTGTATCAAGCTTTAGGGTTCCCAAAACAGACATTAAGCCCAATGATTCCGGGATGGGCCCGGATAATTGGTTTCGAGATAGATCAAGATCCGAAAGACGTTTGATTCGAGATATTGAGCCCGGGATAGGCCCGTGTAACTGATTACCACTTAATAAAGCCCGGCCCAAATACTGAAGCCTGCCAAAGCCCATTGGGATAGACCCTGAGATCCTGTTATTACGGATGTCAAGATGAGTCAAACTAGTCAGGTTGGTTAAGGACAGTGGGATTCCACCGGTGATGACGTTGTCGGCGAGGCTGAGACGGTTGAGATGGCGGAGTTTACCGATATCGGAGGGGATATTACCGGAGAAACGGTTTCCGGCTAGGTCAATTATACGGAGAAAAGATAGTGAAGAAATGCATCGGGGGATCTCGCCGGAGATACCGTTCCAATCAGTGATTGTAATGCTTGAAAGTTGAGTTAGTTTACAAATCTCCGGGGAGATTTGACCGGTCATGTAGCCAGGTTTACGTGCTTTTTCGAAGGTGGTGTAGAGAGTTCCGGCACGGAGGTTTATGTCGGCAACGCGACGAGTATTCTCGTCGCATGATACGCCGAACCAGTTGTGGCAGCAGTCAGTTCCGGTCCATGAGTTGAATATTCCGTCGTTAGGTTCACGGAGTGAGGATTTGATGGCTTGTAGGGCTTTGAGTTCTGATGGAAGACATGAGTTAACGGTGGAGGTAACGGTGGAGATAATGGCTAAGAGGAACAGTGCCGTTAGTGGTGAAAACATGGTTTATGAAGGGAATGTGAAAATGTTGAGATGTGTGTTTGCATGCATGAAAGTTAGGGCTCCTCATATGGTGGTTTTATAATGTTAAGTTTTGAGGTTTTTGGACCACTATGCCCTTTTCATAGTTCATATGAGTAATTATTTAGTATTAAATATTGAGTTTTGTTTAAGTCAACACTATAGTTTTTCAGAAAATAAATAAAATATTGCTTTATAATAAGATGCTTAAAAAAATAAATAATGAATATGAATCATATGATAGCTAGCTTTTTCATTGACAATATAAATAGGATACTGAATATGCCAACATGGGAAAAAGGTTTTCTTTTTGACCATAAGGGAACAGGTATCATGGAAATTTGAAAAAAAATTAGTTAAAAAAATTAGGATTTTGTTAATGAATTTTTTTAAGGATATCATTAAGGAATCCATTAATATAAACTTTGTCTTGGAAATATAAACTTTTATTTTTATCTTAACTAGTATGGAACTCATGCCAAGCACGGGTAAATAAATCGATGTTATGAAAATAATTTTGTTTTATGTTATAAAATTTTATTTTTGTTACCATGATATTGGTACAAAGTTTTTACCATCGCTTAATAGTGACAAAGTTTATAGATTTTTAAGGATATCATTAAATAATAGATTTTTTCGTTTAGGAGAGTATAGTATATCATAATATGTCAAAATAGATAGAAAAATGCTCCTTTTTCAACAAGTTTTGCTCACTACCAACCAAACTTTCGAAAAGGTTCCTGGTGTGAGTTAACTCATATTGCTTGTCTTTTTAAAGATCAGACATAACCTCATTTCATCATTTCCTATCTAAAACTCCAAAATTTCTCTCAAATCACTCAAATCCAAAATTTATTCAAGTTCAAATAAAACAACACTCCAATAACAAGTAAGTTTTCATAATCAAACACCATTAACTTTTTTATGTTTATACGTTAGATTTTTTCTCTTAAATTAGAATTTTTTAAGTTTTAGGGTTTGTTTAAATTTCTATTGTTTTTGACAGAAAATGATACAATGTTTCATGTAAATGGCTTATACTACTTAATTGTTTAGATGTTTGCATGTTTATGTTGTAGTTATGAGTTTTAGGGTTTATGTATAATTTGCACTCCAAGTGTTTGATGAAATGTTTAAATGAGTTTTTCATTGATTGTATAATTTTTTATGGTGTAGATTTGAAACAATGACCGATTTATTCAGTGTTTGCATACGCTTCGACGATTGAAATCCTCAGATGTTCAAGGTTCGGTACATTAATGTCACATTAAAAGGTCTCAAGGATCAACAAAATGAAATCAACCAAGGACTCAACCCCGGAGACACAAGGAGGGTGGCATACATTTGGTATGAACGTCCAACATTGGATGAAGGAAGAATATCCTTCAGTCGGCTAGAATTAACGGATGACGACGTGAGGAGCATATTCTTGATTTTTTAGCAGCACAACATGTTTTCGTGGATCGATATGTTTGTCACGTTAATGAGATTGCCTGAAGATATTCTCAACAGTTTGATTCCGCCAGAAGATTCTAATTAGGTAGCATCATTATTATGTAGTGTCTTTATTTTGTTGGAATTTAAGTTCAATTCTTGTTAGTTTGCTGAAGATGTTGGTATTTAAGTGTCTTATACTGAATGTAGTGATTTACGAGCCTCTTTGAAAAGTTAAAAGATTAAGAGAACACAACATGTATTCTGCAGAATCAGCTATATAGGTTATCACATCGAATTCATTTGTACTAGATAAGTGTCACGGAAGGGAATGCACCTCTAAGAGGTTCTTTTAAGTTTGATCTGCTCCTCTGTCAATTGAAACTTGTCAGTTGGCAGGGTAGTAATATTAAGTTCAAAGCAACCTCTTCGAATACATTCCTTTATGTGATGACTGGAATGCACCTCTAAGAGGTTTCTTTGAATTAGATCGTGCTCCTCTATCAATTGAAACTTGTCAGTTGGCAGGGCAGTAAGATTCAATTCAAAGCAACCTCTTGGAATGCATTCCTTTCTGTGATGACTCATCTTATATGAAGGAATTCGATTTGAAAACCTATAGAGTTGATTTTGTAGAATACATGCATTGTGTTCTCTTAATTCTTTTGAGTTTTCAAAGGGCGCTGCAAATCACTACGCTAAGTATAAGACACTTCAATGCCAAGATTTTCAGTAAACTTCCAACAATTAAACTTAAACCAAACATCATGATGATACCACATATATTTAGGGAGAATGTAATGATTTTGTAGAATACATGTGTTGTGTTCTCTTAATTCTTTTGAGTTTTCAAAGGGCGCTGCAAAACACTACGATAAGTATAAGACACCTCATTGCCAATATTTTCAGTAAACTTCCAACAATTAAACTTAAACCCAACATCATGATGATACCACATATATTTTTGGAGAATGTAATGTAATGTAGATGAAATTAAAACTCAATAAAATTGTGTATTTTTTTAATTGATTTTGTGTACTTATGCCACTTTATTCGAATTTATTCAACACACAATTTTATTTGAATTCACGCTGTGTTTAATTAATCTTTGAAGTCATTATATTATTTAGATGTCAAAATCATAAAATAAATGCAAATATAAATAAAAAAAAACAAAATTGATTTACATAAAATCCCATTTTATTACTATATCGATACATTTACAATAAGGTATATGTTTCTTGTCTAAAAATGGGGATTGGAGTAAAACTACATCTACTACAGAAGAATATGGAGGTGAAGGGGTAAAACAAAGTCTGTGGAGGGGGGGCATGGAATTGGGGTAAAGTTAAACCTCTTGGGATACGTAAAGCAAAACCCTCTTGGGGTAAAACTAAACATCTTGAGGTAAATCTAAACCTCAAGTGGTGCAAGGTGATGGGGGAGAAAGGGAAGGAGAAATAGATGGTGGGAGAGAAGGGTACTGGGGTAAGGTATGTTTTTTGTCTAATGCAAAAAAGACCTTCAATGTTAACCTTGCACCCAAATAAACTGCACTTCTTTGTAGTGTGTTGCCATCTCCATTAACCGTTCATACAATCTCTGAAATTTTCAAAGATAATTTCAAAGAAAAGCCAAGGATGGAAAAACATTGTTGATGTAGAAGGAAGAGGAGGATAGAGTGAGGAGGAGAGAATGTGAGATGATGGTATGAGAAATGGTGAAGGTTGGAAAAATATTTATAGGGGAGATGTCGCTTAGGCTGTATCTAACCATTATGGTGAGTCAAAAACGTGTTTTACCATCTGATCACTGTCCAAACCGTCCAAAAACGTGTTTTATGTGGTGCATAAAGGTGTGTGAGTTAACTCTCGCCACCGGCCAAAGATGCATGAGTTAAGTCACGCCACCAGCCAAAGGTGCGTGAGTTAACTCACGCAGGAAGTACCCTGCGTTAGTTAAGTCACATAGGGGTACTTTGATCATTTCAGTTGAGAGGGAGTGTTTTTTTGTTGGGAGAAGCGCATTTTTCAAATAGATAGGGTCTTCTATTAGATTATGCTTTTCGGATATGTCAAGCCCAATACCACCCACATCATCTACATAAGCATCCCATTCTAACCTGTAAAGGTAAATCACTATTATAACTCTTACATTCATCTGACTTCTAGTGACGTAGTGTAGGAGTGTTTGCAGATATACCTTCACCATCAACCGAAAAACCTCCATTCAAAGAGTATTTCCTTCATCAATCCACTAAAAAATAATATCTTTCGCCTTCCTTGATAAATAGGTCATGTTTTGTTCAGAACAGTCATCTTCACTAACTATATATGATGTTTTTTCGCTGCTCATTTAGTGTCAGCATGTGGAATCAAATTCATAATTGGCTTGGAGTTAGTTTTGTTCCTGGTATGGGTGGCTACAATTTGGTGTCTTTTGTTGGGATCAAATCAGATAATCCTTAACTATGAGTTTATGAAAGTAACTAGTTTGGTGTCTCAAATTCAAATTGTTTTTTTGGGGACGATTGATTGGGAAGAATGGGAACATTGAGGGTGTCAATTATTCTAATTTTTGTGTAAGTCCAATGGATTGTTTTCAGTATTGTAAACATTTATGTTCTTTTTTTAGGGTTTAGTACACCTTGTACTTCTCGTTAATAAAATTGTTACTTATAACTTGACTAAAAAAAAGAAAATTGTTGCTTATAAAAATAAATTGAAAAAATTGACACTCTTGTTTAAACCTAGAACCTACGACTTTGCATTGCTGAGTTACATAGTCTATCACCGTCAATATAAAATGCTTGATTTCTCTCACGCACATCTTGTTTATATTTGATTTGGTAGTAACTTATCGTTCACACGGAACATCTTGAACACTACATATAAATTAGTGGAGTATCAATTGTGAGTAAGAAGACTCGGATTATCCTTAAAATAAAATAAAAAGGACTCGGATTACATTTGATGGAAGTATAAGTGCTAAAAAGTATATAAGTAAGGTAACTTGAAGATGGAGGAAACACAAGAAAGTGAGGATTGAATTGTGTTGTCATATCAAAAAAATCTAATTAGGATCAAAAGTCAAATGATTAAATTTTGCAGTGGCGGATTAATAACTTCAGGGACGAAAATTCAAATGGCATATATTTACAGGGACGAAAGACTTATTTAAGCCATAAATAAAAATTCTTGAATTTGACATCAAAATGTCTTTTATCTTATTATCATCTGTGTGCTTGACCACGAGAACCATGATGCTTGAGGCATGGTCGTCATCCACTGCTATGATTAAATATTCAAACCATTATTTATCTTAGCTAAAAACAAAAAAAAAGCATACTCTAAATATTGCAAACTAAGAGTACTGTGCTAGTAATTAGTGAGACGATCCAACAGAAAAAACAAGTTCACGATGGTCATCGTTTCCCCTGCAATCGATTAATTATTTTTATTTTTAACATATATGAATGCATGATAGCATAATGTTTTGCATCCTTAATTAAAAATAAAAATAAAAACAAAAACATAATGTTTTGCAAAACATTGGTGGAGGTGTAGTGTGGAGGGTTTTTTCGAGTGCATAGTTAATTTTGTGTCTGAATTAGTAATCACCATTCAATAATCTCTTGTTGAAATTTTCCAAATAACACAATAATATCTGAATTTATTCTTTACCAATCAGTTTCATTCCTCCGGTAAGAGTATTACTACTATTCAAAATTCAAAATATTAGACAATTGTGAAAAATTTAGAGGGAAAAACGTTATAACATGTGATAGACTTTAACATGTAAATTTTTTGTCATTTTTTCAAGGGATCTTTACTAGTATGTGATAATAATTATTCTCTTAACTTTTTTTTTTTAACAAAAGTTATTCTCTTAACTCTAAGAATTGTTTATGTGTTAGTTTTTTTTAGGGCAAATTACACCAAGGGTCCTTTAAGTTTCACCTTTGTAATAAATTAGTCCTTTAAGTTATTTTTATAACATATCAGTCCTTTAAGTTGACAAATGGTTTCAACATAGCCTTTAGTTGTATTCGCATGTATGAGTAACTTTATATATAACTTTAGAAAGTTGTTTGCATGTATATGACTGCTTGTTTGTTTGTAAAATAAATGCACAGAGGAGTATTATGACTGAATGTATATGACTGTGAACATAAACTATTAGAAGTATCCAAATATGTGGATTTTAGTTTTAGGTAGTGAAGGAAAGAAACTGTGAACATAATAAGGTTGTAAAATCTAACATTATATGGCTGTTTTCAGGTAAGGCTTTGAAGTACTTAATCTCGAAAGTTGCTAAGGCATCCTCTGTTATGGGAAAAAACTATGAGAGAAATAAGGACTATGTCGAAACAATTTGTCAGCTTAAAGGACTTATATGTTACAAAAATAATTTAAAGGACCAATTCGTTACAAACGTGAAATTTAAAGGACTATGTCGAAATAATTTGTCAGCTTAAAGGACTTATATGTTACAAAAATAATTTAAAGGACCAATTCGTTACAAACGTGAAATTTAAAGGACTCCTGGTGTAATTTGACTTTTTTTTACTAACTTATATGTTAGTTTTTTTTTAACAAGAATCATATTATTAACAAAACAAATATTACTCTTATCTATATGTGGAACCTGTCGGGGAAAAAAAATATACACACCTAAAGTTTTAGGTAAATTCTTTTTTTTTTAAAGATACCTTATTAGAGAGAGTTAGGGTAGTATCCATAGTAGAAAAGATGATAGACGTGATAGGATTAAGGATGACACTATCTGAAAGAGAGTTATGGTAACTCCTGTGATAAAAAAGATGGTAGAAAATAGACTTAAGTGGTTTGAACATGGAGATAAAACATGTAAATATTGAAGTACGAAGAACATATCAGACAAAAAAGAGTCATATCAAAAGAGATAGAAAAATATCTAAAAAAAACTATATGAGAAACTATTTTGAAAAAATTAGAGGTTAATAAATTGGATGCAAATATGATTTATAAATAGGCTTAATTAATGATGCGGTCCCTTAAGTTATTTGTTGATTACATTTTAATCTCATAAGTTATTAACGTTACAATTTGATCCCTTTAAGTCATCTTCCGTCAACCAAATAAATCATCACCATCAAAACCGTTAAGCCAATGTCTAAGGTGGACACACATTGCAAGTTGTCACGTCACCATTCACATGTACTTATTTAACATTTTGGCAAAAGACTGATGGAGGATTTATTTGGCTAACAGGTACTAACTTAAGGGACCAAATTGTAACGTTAATAACTTATAGGACAAAAATGTAACCAACAAATAACTTAAGGGATCAAATAATTAATTAAGGTGTAATTTGATCCATGTAACCAACCTCATTTAATAGATTATAAAGTTTGATTGTTGTTCAATTTTTTAAAAGTCGTTCTAACCTTTTTCAAATTTAATACTTGAAAAATATGATTTTTATACTTGTCTTAAAAACAGGAAAATTATAATTTTTTGTCCAAAATTTCATACCGTAATTTTAAAATTTTAAAGTTAGGCCATTAACATTACAACTGTACTGTGATGTAATGAAATAGTAGGTGGGGGATTTTAATTGGGTCAACCCTATCTTCCAATAATATTTTAAATAAAAGTTGTTCAATTATTGTTTTTATGCAATAGAAAAATTTCCCTTCAAGAAAAAAAGTAATAAAAAATCTAATAGGTATGGTTTCAACGCATCTTCATGCACGAGCTTCCGCGTGTCACTACTGCCGGTGGTCCCCCCCAGCCCACAACAGAGAAATATTTCCCTTTCTCTTTCCATCATCACCCTTACTCTCCAAGTTGTATACGGCTTCTTTATCCTTTTTTATTGAAATTTGTATTAGGCTCTTTCTATTAAAAATTACAAATTAATCTGAAAATTTTATAAAAACATTCATACTATTACTTTTGCATATTATGGAATGAATATTATTTTGGAAAAATTCTCATCTATTTCAAAGGCATGTTTTGTCCATTATATGGCATGATAGAGAAATCTGTAATATGTTTGTCTCTTGTTCCGTTATTTTTCTATGGTATATTATTTTTAGGTGATTAGGTTGGATTCTAGTGGCTCAAGGGGATTTGGTTAGTATTATGGTTATCTTTCAGGTTTTGGTTCATCGTGTCATTTTAAGGTGGGTTTGTGTCGTCAATTTGAAAGTCTCATAATGAGTTGGTCTTGTCCGTAAGAACTACCTTTATTGAAAAGATGGTGGATATGGCGAAACTCTCATCTTCAAAGTGGTTTCTAGATAAGTGTTTCGGTATTTCTTGTACCTACTATTTGGATTAGATAAATTTTTTCCCTCATTAGTGATTTAAACTGAAATGCAAACAATGTATTGTTATGGATTGGAATTAGTTAATAGCGATTTTCTTGTACCTTGTATGTTAAACTATATGAATGAAAAATTCTTGGAAGTTACATACATGGAAGTTATTAGTTTTTATACAACTTAAGTTTTGCCATATCCACTACCTTTCGGCCAATTAAGGACGACTTAAAGTTTAGATAGTCGAATGTATAATTCGTTAAAGAAAGAACAACCTAAGTTGATCTAACTGTATCTTTTTCGGTTTCAAAGGGTCCTAGAGAGGTCATAGGAACGTCAGAACTAGTTAAAGCAGGAAAAAGGGATAATCTAAGTAAAAGAGTTTGCTTCTTGTTTTAAGCTAATTAGGAATAACAGACATGAATAACTGTGTAACATTGAGTAGTGTAAAATGTATAGAGTGCACTTACATAGGCAACATATATATTCTTCATATTTTAAAATATAAGTAAAAATTGATCAACAAAACTTAATGTATTTAATTTAAAATTTATATTAAATACATGGCAAATTCTATGGTACACCCAATATATTTGAGTGTACCGGTACACTCACTATTTAAATTAATAGTTAAATGAGTTGTTTTTTGAAGAAAAATATTATTTTTTATCATTTATAATTATAATAACTAA
>Ga0228711_1000200_pt1 | contig 60817 bp, 38 predicted proteins | sample MedpolnodulmetaG_2_FD_177996 | JGI IMG/M metagenome (GOLD analysis project Ga0228711, IMG submission 177996) | Root nodule microbial communities from Medicago polymorpha collected in Santa Monica, California, United States - brown nodules | ecosystem: Host-associated > Plants > Roots > Nodule... | reverse complement strand
TTATATTTTTGGTTTGAATTGAATTTATTAAATTTGAAAAACCAATTTATTTTTTAATTTAACACTGTTAGTCTACCCTTGAACGAAAAAAAATCAAAAAAGTGCTATTCTACCAAAAAAAAAAAATTAAAGTGTTATTCTATCAGAAAACAATTTATTTTTTGCTTTTAATTAATAAATAAGTTGTGACTCATTATTAGAAGAAAATAAACGGAAGCACAATTACACACATAAAAGTCTACAATCAATTTTAAATATAAACAATGTTATGTGGGGTCAATTTTTTTGTTTGCCAAAAGGTTGTATGAAGGTTGCCATCAACAGATCTGAACCATTCATTTAAAATAATAATTTATCAATGGTTGAAACATCAACTTTCCCATCATGGGAAGGAAGTTCCCTTTCCCATACTAAACTTCACCCAACTCTATATATGTGAGTTACAAATCAGTTTATGTCACCTGTATAAGAGTGGCAAGAAGTCTAATTTACTTCCTTTTAACTTAAGATTTAAGTTATTAACAAAGACTTAAGATTTAAGTTAGAAAATATGATAATTTTTTTCACTCTGAAAATATGTTAATCTTAAAACCTAAAAGAGATGTACAAAACATTAGTTATCGTCCTTAATTTCTTTGTTACGCAATCTAATCATACTTCCATTGGACACTGCTGTTTTTGTCCAATACTAGTAAATAAATAAATGTAGTTTAGTACAAGTGAAGGGACGATGCTTTGTACCCTTGGTCTAAACGTGATGATTTTCTTTCTCCAAAACCAAAACTAGAGTTGCCATGCCACCAACCCAAACTAAATTCAAAGGAAGAAATCATATATTCCGTCGTCACATGTAAAACTAATTGACTGCCTAGACTAGGACCCCAACTGTTCTTAACCAAAACAGTTATAACAGACTGGAAAATCAGTAAAATTACAGATACATAGTAAAACATAGCTGCCTAGGTTTATTTCTACGTGTGAACTGAAGTGTGAATTGCCGGAAACAAATGTTACCATTTTCTTTTTGTACAAAGTTAATTATTAATTAATTAATAGAAGTAGTAACATTGTTTTCTAAGGGAAGAAGTAGTACTAACATTTTTTATATATGAATATGAGTTAGACAAAATTGGTCTGCAGTGTTTTTTAACAAATTTATCTTATATTCTTTTTGCTAAATTGTAAGTTGGCAAAAGTTTCTTTTTAATCAAAGGTTTGGAAATACGAAATAGGAAGAAGGTGTTGATGATCGCGGTGAGTTAAGCCCGATTACCCAATGCTTCATCAGTGAGCTATAAGTATATGTTTGGATTCGCTTCTCATTCATTAAACTTGCAGCAGAAAGTCACGACAACACATAAATTTTAAATAGTTGTTTAACAATTTCCACGATTCGAGTGCATTAGGATGCGAGATATGAATGTGGCACGTTTGAAACGCACATCCAAATAACGCTAAGAATAATAGGAAAAAAAATAGAAAAATCAATTATGAGGTTGTAAGATAAAAAAAACCAATCTATATTATAAGAGAAAGTCTTAGGTAGTCATTAGTATTTCAACATATTACTTGGACATACATATTTTAAAAAAAATAGAAAAATAATAATTAAATAATCTATATTTTTAAAATAATGAAATAATACATATTTTTATGTCTTCGTCCAAATTACAGTGACCAGGAGTATTTTTCATCTAGTATTCGTTACAAATGATAATGAAAGGGGTAAAGATACTCATTAACAAAAATAAATGGAAGCATACTAATTTATTTATTTTTTCAAAAGTATAAGTTTACCAAATTAATGTTGGGTTTCACTTGGTGCCATTACATTTAACATTTTCTCTATAAAAAAACTTTCTTTTGTATTAATTTCCCTTTATCATAAAATGCTATCATTATAGGGAATTAAATATTGAGACAACATCCAAATCATATTCTTTCAAATTGTCCCTTTCCACTTTGCCAAATAAATCAACTTCAATCGTCATTGAATAAGTACTATAAATATTGCCAAGACAAAAGAGATAAGAATGAGAGAGTAAACAAGTTATACTATTTATTTATCTCATCAGAGTTGGATAGAATTGTTTGATTAATTAATACTAATTCTCCAAAATCTTATACATAAGTAATAACAAATTCTGTCCCTAACTATGAAGCGTAGATACTTTTTAGATTAGACGTGTCTCGATGTCGGACAAGTATCGTGTTTGACTCCAACATGATACTGATATATATAATAACATTGAATTATGTGATTTTCTTAAACTATTAGTTGCATTGACATATGAATGTCTATATTGTATCCGGTGTTTGTGGCCGTGTCCATGTTTCATACATGGAATAATCAATAAACATCTCTTAACTCAGACGATAAGTCGTTTAGATGAAACACCTCAAACAAACGTACATAAAAACACTAACTAAAATTAGCAAACTTTATTGATTCACCAAAGTAAAAAACAAACTTTTACCGTTTCACGTTGTAACTTCGTTTCTTAGCATTAGTAGTAGACGACAATCTCAGTTTCCGATCCTTGCGTTTCAACGGTTCAATCACCGAGTCTCTGAACCGGTATGGTAAAGCTTGGTTCCTTCCTCTTTTAGACCGAACCACCGGTTCATTTTCATACAAATCCACAACCACCCGAGTCATTACCTCCGTTCCGGTTCGTTTCTCTGATTCCTCCGAGTCTGAACCGTTTTTTTCAGACAACACCCTAGCCGCTTCGATAAGTAAATCAAGATAGTTTTTATCGCCACGTGGACGTTGAAACAACGATGACGTATTTGGATTGTCTTCGTTTTTGTTTTTCAACACCGGTGCCACGTCATCATCGACAGTTTTGTTTTCTTGAACATGTTTTGTTTCGTTGGTGGAAGTGGTTTTTGAGGAAGATTGAGAATTTTGAGGATCTTGTTGTGTGGTGGAAGAGAAAGAGAGATTCAAATCAATAGGGATGGGAGAAGGTGGGGTTGAGGAAATGATGTGAAGGATTTTGAAGAAGTACATTTGGGATTTGGAATAGCTACGACGATGGTTATAGGAAGAAGCCATTAATGTTGAAGAAGGGAACTTTTTGTTTTCAGTGGAAGAGAAGAAAAGGGTTATTTGGTCATGGTGGTATGGTATGGTATGGTATGGACCGCGATTTTCAAAGCAAAAACAACGGTGAGTGAGTGAGAGAAACAAGTAGTAATAAAAACAGAAGTGTGTTAACAGTAATGTAGTGAGAGCAGTGTACGGAGTAACCAAAAGAGATTGAATGGTTTTTTTTTCTTTTTCTTTTTGAGCAAGAAATAAACGGTTTTATGAAGAAGAAAAAAAATAAGCGTCATCTTAACCGTGCCCCGAGCACTTGGTTAAGCATAAAAAAAAGGAATTTATTATCTTAAAATAAAACTTTGTTGACTTATTTATAGATTAATTACACAGTTTTTATTGCAATAATTATTATATAATTTCCCTTTTTAGTATCTTTAATCAGTGCCCTGGGGGCACCGATTAGCATTTCCCAAAAAATAAAAATAGAGTTAACAATAATTTTGATTTGAAATTCCCAAAAAAAAATATGATTTGAATGTGTAATAAATAGTCATAATAATATTTTGATGTATCAAAATTTTAAAATAGTTATATTGATTATACAATTTGTGAGTCAAAATAGTTTAGGATAGTCCTTCAAAAAAAAATGATATTAACTCCTTTTTTATCAAGATTAATATAACAGTAAATAAATATTTATAAAAATTGATATGTTAATAAGTAAGTATATTGAGAGATTATTATGACAATATTAATGAAGCATTTTAATACAAGAGATTATTTTGACAAATATGAAGCACAATCAATGACTATTTTAAATTTTTGATACATTCAAAAACTATTATGACTACTCGTTATATATTCAAGGATTAAAATAACTATTATCCAAAAATAAATGAAGAGATTGATAAGTATTTTCATTCCATCCATAAAAAAAGTATGTTCATTCATTTTAGATTGAAAATCAACATATGGGAGGATTTCAACTCTTAATTTACAATGCATATTGTATTAAACAATTTTAAACTTGTAACAACAAAAAAAAAAAAATTTAAAACTAAAAGGTGCCTTTATTTTTTTTAAGTAGCTTAGTTTACTTATTAAAGTGAATAAATGAGAATATGAGGTTTAAAATATGATCCTTACATATTGATATAATATTATTTATCAATATAACTATGTTCACTGAGGCGATGAATGCTATGGACAGTTGAATGTTTTATTTATCACTGATTCTTGTATTTGATGAATGATTCTTGTATTTGATGAATCATATGGATCCTATTAGGGTATTTGTGGTGCGGTTTGGTTTGATTTTGAGGATAAAAGTCATCTGAACTGCAAGATAAAAAAGCATGTGGTTTGGTTTGATTCGGTTGACTTTAAAAATAAAATCCGAACCAAACCAAACCAATGCGGTTTGGGTTGGATCGGTGTTTTTTCGTGACGATACAATTGTTTTTCCCAACATTAAAATCAAGTCAAAAAGCTGAAACACAACATATTTTCAGCAATGTTTTAAATTTCATCAAATATTACATTTTTATTTTCATTTTACAATGTTTTCAACAACATAGACCAAGTTAAAAACATGGACAAAACGTAATCCTATTTTGTAAGAAATGAAAAAACCAAGATTTTATCATTCTATAAAACTTCAAGTAGCACATAAATACGTTTTTTAAATAAAAAGCAAAGAAAGAATCTAACAAAAGAAAAAATATGTCATTTTATAAAAGTTTTCATTGAGTTTCTATAAGTATTTATCTAGATGAGATATGTTTAATTAAAAAAATTCTTATGTTGCGGTTTGGTTCGGTTGGTAAAACGAAAACCGCAAACCAAACCATGCAGTTGAGCAAGAAAATGATCTGATTACATCTGAACTAAATGTGGTTTTTTGCATTTTCGGTTTGGGTTGGTTCGATTTGCGGTTTTTCTATTGGGTTGGTTCGGTTTTGAACACACGTAAATCCTACATTTTAAAAATAAATTCTATATAATATGGTGAAACTCACACATGTTTCAACCAATAAAAAGTTGAGTATAAAAAAGAATGTGTTATAGCATTTCTCTTGTCAAGACACTAAAAGAAATGTTTTAGTAAATCCAGAAATCACATTCAAAATGGATGGATGAGGTTCGAACCTTGGTCCAGGGCTGGCCTAAGGGCCAAATCACCCAAGCGAGGGTTTTATGCTTCAAGATTTTGCGTTAAAAAAAGGTCTCAAAATAAGTTAATTTAGCTATAAATATATAATATGACTTACTACTAACTAACATTTATCTAGCATAGTTAGTCAATTTTAAGGCTTCAAATCCTTTTGGTTCTTTTTTTGGTTACAAAACCTTTATGTTTTAAGTTCAAATCTTGAATTCAACAAAACTTGATTTATTAAGCTTTTAATAAGCATTGTGTTCCCCTTTCAAAAATAAAATAAAAGGCTTAATTGGACTTTTGGTCCTCTAACTAATTTCGTGTTTTTATATTAGTCTCATAACTCGTAAAATCAACATTTTGGTCCTCTTCTTTTGCTCTGTTAGTCAAAAAAGTGTTTGACGGTTAACTTTAACTCTAAATGTCTTAAGTGGAACACAAACAATGTTGGTCTACCATAAACCTTATTAATTCTTTTAATTTTAACCGTTCGATCTTTTTTATTAAAAAGTGATTGTTGGATCGTGAAAGTCCATTGTGTCTTATGCTATGCCATCAATAACTAATGTTTTTGCCCATTTATTCATCTTCTACCTCATCTTCATCATCAACCTTCATCAAAATTCCAGGAAAAAAACAATCTCCATTTGAAGTATTTCACGCCTTTGACTAACAACATTAAGGATCTACTACTGTAAAATATCTATGTCTATTGTTCCATCCATCGTCATCAAACAGAAATCAACATCCAGGGCTCTCTTCCTTGCTGCACCTTGAAAAACAGTAAGAGATTATCTTCAGGATCTAGATCCCTTAAAAGCAGCTTCCCACAACATCACCTTACCTCATATATGGTTCTTTCGTTCAACCTTAACTGTGTAAATGATGATGTTCAGCAACAACACGCCATTCTTTTTCCTTAAAAAAAAAAACACGCCATTCTTTCTGTGACGGAGTCTGCAACTGAAGAGCAACGCCGCAAGCGGCGGCGGCTGTGGCCTCCATTAAACAACAACAGTCGACGGTGCCCCAGAAGGGGAAAATAAACAGAATATTGGAAATCGCTAACCCTAGAAATTGAAATTGAAATTTGAAGAAGGAAAATAACATCAAAGTAGAAAACGAAGCGATCAGGGTGAAGGAAAGGAAAAGAAAAAAAGGGTAAAAAAAATTTGGTGGATACTAAAAAATCCAGGAAAAAACAAAAAAAAAATAACATTTGGATACTCAAGATTAGGCTAATCAGGAAAAAAAATTGTTTTTTTTTTGTTTTTACCTGGAATTTTGATAAGGTTGATGATGAAGATGAGGTAGAAGATGGAGAAACGAGCAAAAAAAATAGTTATTAATGGCATATCATAAGATAAAATGGACCTTCACGATTCAACAATCACTTTTCGATAAAAAAGATCGAATGGTTAAAATTAAAAGAATTAATAACGTCTACGGTGCACCAACATTATTTGTGTCCCACTTAAGATATTTAGAGTTAAAGTTAACAGACAATGACCTTTTTGACTAACGGAGCAAAAGAAGGGGACTAAAATGTTAATTTTACGAGTTATGTGATCAAAATGAAAATACGAAATTACTTAGAGGATCAAAAGTCCAATTAAGCCAACATAAAATAAGCATTGTGTTATTTTATTTTTTTTAATTTCAAAAGACATCTTTATAAAATTTACTTTAAGCCTATTAACATGTTGGAAAGGCCCCACCTTAATCATGGCATCTTCTAACCTAACAATTTTACCTTTTTGTCAGTTTAATTGAAACTTCTTTTTTAGAGAAGTTGAAGTAGGATTTGTGGACTAATTATTTTTCTATTATGTAATAAACCGTCGTAAAATTATTTCATGTATATCCATTAATTTTTTTTTTTCCTTTGAGAAGATATATCTATTAAGTTATCTTTTTTACGACATCAGTGCTGTTTAGACTTTAGCCACAAATCATAGGAGAATAGGAGTAGTTGGGACAAATGTTATGCTCTGAATTGTTTCATCACATCATATTTAACTCAAGGATAGTTGAGTTTGTCTTTTTTAGATGTAAAGTATCCATCACTTGCATGCACCTAATTTCATGCTTCTTAAAAACTTAATCTGGGTTCAAAATTATTTCATCATTCAAGACGAAACTCATATCCATATACTAGATTTTTATCCCAAAAAAAATCATGTGGTAGTCTTTTCTTTTTAATTATCTAGATTTTTAATCTCATGATTTAATAAAATCTTCGTCAATCTTTTAAGCCAATCATTATATTTTATATTTAAAATTAATAGGTCCTACAATCATAATAAGAATGTCGTACCACAAGCGGTAGTAGTTGCAATACACATTGGGGATACTTGTAAGCACTGTGATGCTCAAATCAATAAGAGAACAAAAAGTTAGACGTTTTTAAGATAGAAAATGTATACATATTGATGGCGGAGTTTTTTTTTTTTAATCATTGAGGCGCGGAGCCATAGAATATCAAAGAGGAAGTCGTTACGTTCAACCCACATCAATGGATTTTATGGCATTTGTTAAGAACCATTCGACGATTATTTGAACATATTCGACTCTTCGTGGTTAAGTTTTTTCTTAGCAAGGAACCGACAGTCCAGAACATCAACATCGTAAAATAATTGTATTTTCATTCAAATTTAAATTATTTAGTTATTTTTTTGAATTTGACATCTCAATTTTAAAGTATTGATGATAACATTTTGATGCAGCACCTATATTGTTCTTTTGGCCTTGTTTTGCTCTATTTAGCACCTATATTGTACATACTCTTTCGGGATTCCCTCTTGCATGCCTTGTTCGGGGTAAATCACTGTTGTTAATATATATCATTTTTGTTTGTTAAAAAAACACATTTTGATGAAGCAGAAAGTTATTTTATAAAATCTTTTATTAAATTTAAATCGATAATGTTACATAACTAAATTAATATATGCAATAAATTGACTTACCATAGGACAACGGAGACACCTATGATCTTTCATTTTTAGGAAATCGATAGTTTTTTTTTAGGGGTTTGTCTAACATGTGCAATATTGCACATGTTAAGATAACTAAAAGTAGCAAGTTTTTATTGAAACCAACAATTATTTAACAAAAAGTTATATATTTAATACAAAATGTTCAAGTTTCAATGCAAAATTACTATTTTAAATTTCTTAACATGTGTAAATTTGCACATAATAGAAAAACCCTTTTTTTAGTTGTGTTATTTGAACATTTATTTAGATGACAACTTTTGTGATAACCAAAATTTTACAATATATTGACACAAAAATCAAAGTAATAGAAAGAGAAAGTAAAACATAAAATAAGTATGAGATAAAGTTATCACAGAAGTTGTTTGTTCAAATATTATTTCTCTTTTTTTTCTAAAAAAAAAATGTTGATTTTTGGGTCGCATGAATGTCTTTTTATATGGGGGATGTAAGGTTGTCGGACTGTGATTGGACAGAGAGGACATGTCTTGGGTCTTGGCTTGTCTGAGACACGTGGCATATTGGGATTTACTGTGATGAAGAGAAATTGTAGGCACTGGCCCCCCACTCACTCACAGTCACTGCGTCTGCAATTTACAAATTTCCTTTGGTTTTGTTTGTGTGCTATCTATCTGTACTCTTGTTTTCTGCCTAAAATAAAATCAACTGCGTTGTCCTTATCCTCCATTATTTCACAAACAAACACCTCTTTCATCTTTGAAATGTGTAATATTGAACCAACATTTGATATGTTATGCTATGGTAGGAATAATTATTTGATTAACAACTTATGTGATATCCGTAATTTACAAAGAAAAAATAGGTATTTATACAAAAACGAAAACAATAAAGAAATAAAATAAAAAATAATATGAGTATGAAAAAGAAAATAATCATAAAATGGATGTTCAAATATAATTTATCATGGTATATTATGTAGAATGATTTTTAATGTATGTTTGATATCATGATAAATATGTCAGAAATACAATATAATTTATAGAAGTTGTGTAGATTCTGAAAATCATAATAGATCAACATAATTTTGACATAATTATTGTGATACCAAACATGACTTTAGACTTGCACACATTTTTTTTAGTAGTCACTCTTTGCTCACATCTTGTGTCCTCATCCTCCAGTGTCATTGAACAGTGATATTGAAACCAACAGTGATGCATGACCATGCGAATGAAGATGGTGCTTAGTGGATTTGTGAAGTATGGTTTGGTTGTGGTATTCGTATTTTATTACTAGGTGTCATTTTCGTAGATGGTCATTTTCATCACGCACAAATTTCACAGTCGCAATTGTTGGAAGAAAAAAAAGAGTAATTAACTTGAATCGATTCTGCTTGAAAAAAATCTTGAATCAATTGTGTGGAGTATTTTTTTTGGGGGGTTGATCGGTCAACGAAAGCAAGAAAGTGAAGTTCTAATATATTGGAGTGCCATTCTTTAAAAAAAATAAAAAATATTGGAGAGCCTTTTACAAATTATAATGGGTAAAATGACATTATCTATGATTTCTCTAAAACGTTTAACACCGATTTTGTATCAAGTATTATTGTTGTTATCGATTTAATATTGGAGAATTCTGCATCCAAAAGGCTAAAATCTAATTAATTAAGTGTTGATATTTTTTTGTTGTTTTCGTATTATTATTCTTAAATGTTAAAATTTCAGTTTATATTTCTCGGGCGCTAAAATTGCAGTCTAGTTCGCAGGTGCTTATGTTTTCTACTTCTACGATTTTTTGTTATGTTTTGGTTTCTATTAATGATTTGATTTAATTAAAAAAGTTGCCTAAAACCATTTATCTTGTAGTAAAAAGTGAAAATAAAATAAAATGAAGAGCTAATAAATGTCGGAACAAAATGTGTTTAACATTGCGACCTTATGTTTTGATGATAACAAGGTATTAAAAGTTCAATTGGATATGCTAATATTTGTTAAAGTGAGCAGGACCATAGACTAAAATTTATAAGTCTTAAATCAAGGAATTAGTTTTGAAAGAACAAAATACAACAATGGAATTTACAAAGGAAGCTTATGTTGCAAGTTTGAGTCTGAAGACCATCATAATCTGAAGATTCATCAGAAGCTGACTACTAGAGTCTGAAGTTCATCAAAGTCTGAAGTCAAGAACCTAGAATTAGTTAAAGTTGGTTATTTGAAGACACAAGTTCGCAGAAGGAATAGAAGCCTGGAGCAACGACTTTTCAGAGGAATTAGAAGGCATTGACTGTTTATCCACTGAAGAGCGCAGGAAAAGAACAATAGTACAATTGTACAACAACTACTCCACACTCATGTCTGCATATAGTACTGCTACAGCTGTGTCTACACTAGTTAATTCTCCAAACAAGGAATGAATTTCAAATTATTCCCTCCTACGACATTAACCAAATCAAGCGCCAGATCATTTGTGATTTGATCAAGCTTCAGTAACGACTCTTTGATGGGCTGGCAATCTCTCAACGTCTCTTTCACAACTATATATAAAGGAGTGAAGACTTGAAGATTGAGAGAGACTCTACAACGTTTTGATAGTGTCAAAACTCTGCTGAAATTTCGTGCATCAAACACTTAGAATTTCTTATAAACTTTCATAACTTAGAAATTCTAGAATCTTAAGAGTCTGCTTTTGATTTGTATTGTGAACATCACTGATTGTATATCAAGTGTTCATACCAAACATCTTTCTGTGTAATTTTGTTTGTTTAGAAGTCTCTTGTTTTTTTGATTGAGCATATGAAATCTCTTGCTTATGTGCTTGAGATTTTGAAGTCTCTTGCCTGTGTCCTTGAACATTTGTAATCAAATATTGATTTTAGTGAACTCTCCTTAGAATTGCAAGGGGGACATGACTACTTCGGGATTGTGGAAGGAACCCGTATATTTGTTTTGTGTTTCTCTCTTCTCTCTCTCTCTCTCTCTCTCTCTCTATATATATATATATATATATATATATATATATATCTTTACTTTATCCGCTACATTAGTGTCTGAGCATTGTTCTAGAATATGAACTCTATCAGAATATGGACTTTGAATTTAGTTTAAAAAGAAGAAAAAGCTAACACAATTCAACCTCATTCTTGTGTTTTTCTCACCTTCAATAAAATCATATCAAATAGCTAAAAAAAGTTTATGATGTATTATGTAAGAGACCATTTTCTCATACTATGCTTAAGGCCCGTAAAACGCTAGGAATGGTCTTGTTCATCCATATGTTACACTATTAACAAAATCATCATTAAAAGAACTCAAAACAAGTGGTATCAAAGTCATGATTCAGATTAGTGAGGAAGTAGGATTCTAGTATGGATCAAATCCACCCATGTTAGTGAATCACACTCAAGTGTAAGTGAAGTGACGCAGTGGCGGAGCCACTCATGGGCCAGGGTGGACCATGGCCCACCCCAACCCTAAAAAATTAATTTTTAATAAGTATGTATAAAATATTTTAATAAGAATTTATCTTATATATACATTTGTTGCACAAGTATCAACCATTGCCTAGCTTGTCCTGGCGGTTAAGTCTTTGTTTTCTATTGCTTTGTGTTCCGCGAAGCTTTTTCATTAGAGGAGTGTTATTTTGACAACCAATTGGTTGACAACTTATGAGACAACCATAATTTACAAAGAAAAAGTAGGTATTTGCACGAAAACCAAAGCAATAGACAGATAAAGAAAAAATACTATAAGTATGAGAGAGAAAGTTGTAACAAACTGGATGTTCAAATATCATTTATCTTTTCATTATAATTTTTGCTCGTTTTTTAAAAAAAAGAAATTCAATAAAAACCTCAAAGAGAATCAAACCAGTGCACCAATAGTCTTTCTAAATACCCTTACCACTAAAGCCACAACCTTTCAATGTCACTAAGTTGCTTTTATGCTTTATATATCTAATACTATAAAGTTCACCAATTTATATACAATTCTTTTTAAAATTTAAAATATGGTATAATATAATAAAAATTATATAATATTTAGGTTAAAATATCTTTAAAAATTGTCTTAAATTATGTTTCATGGATAAAAGGTTATTGGTCACTTGAATTAACTTATAAAAAATATATAAATTTACAAATTAAATAAATTGGTCCACCCACAAAATTATTTTTAGCTCCGCCACTGAAGTGACTCATATACTTAATGTTGAATTTATAAGAGAAGTTAGAGAAAATGTTGAGTTTATAAGTAAAGTGACTCATACACTTGATATTTTAAGTAGATATATTGTATCAATGGTTTTTTAGATCGTTTATATTTAGCTCATTATTGCTCCGGACACTCTACAAACTCTCCAACAATGTGTCTGCATGTGTTTAAGAAAAATAAATACCCACCATTGATATGAAAAAAAAATATTGACATCTACTCTTGAATAAAAAGTAGACGACAAAAGTTTATGAATGAAATACTATCTTCAATTTTAAAGAAACTTTACCTTAAATTTTACTTTTAAGCCTGAAAATATATTGAATCGAATCAATGTTTAGTGGGTGATGACATATCACATATACTTTCAAGAGAAAATTAGAATGAAAAGTAAAAGAGTAAAGGGTAAGAAAAATATTGGCCTCAAAATTTCAACTCCAAATGTACATGTGTGTATCGTATGGGTGGGCACGCGTTTGGGTTTTTATGGGTTATCAAGTTATCAGTTTTTATGGGTTAATTTTCGTTGAAAAACTTATGTGACATGCAGAGTGGATTCTTCCCTTCTGATTGAATTTTTTCTATATGCAAGAGCTGGAAATCAAACTCCTGACTAGCGGCGGATCTCTTCAGAGACCCGCAAGAGCTGTGGTATCCCCCAAGAAGGAAAAAAGATTTTTTTTATATAGGAAACTGCTATAATGCCCTTGATATAATTCTTTTTTACGTGCTTTGTCCCTGTCTGGTACCCCCTCTCCATTCACCTCTTGTCTCTCGCGAACCCTCTCTGGTACCCCTCACTGGGCTCTTCAACTTCGGCAACGGCCAGACTCATAGGCTCTTGAGTCTTAGTCTCTGGAGCAGTGGAGGCGCGAGGCCGCTGCTATCTTACTCTCTCAGATCTCAGTCACTTTCAGGTTTGTTTGTTTGTGCTATGTTTTTTCAGTTCACTTCTTTGTTCCCTTTAATTTTGATTCTTTCACTTCAAGAGTTCAATTTGTTTGTTTTATTGTTTGTTTGTTTTTTACTAATATGAAATAGAATAAAGTTGAGATTTTGATCAATTGTTTTAGCCTATTGCTCTTTAATTCTTAGCTTGATTCTAATTATTATGCATTGTTTATTAGTATTTGTTTTGTGTTCTTAGACAATGTGCCCTTTTCAATTACTTGCTTGATTCATTGTTCTTATTCTCCCTTTCTTGTTTTATTTTGTTATTTGTTATTTATGTGTGAATTGTGCATTTTGTAGGAGTAATAATGCAATGGTTCAACCAGATGAGCAGGCTTGAAAGGAACCTCTTTGTCAATGTTTTCAGCCTGCCCAAACCTCTGGTGATGATTCAAAGGAGTGAAAGACAACAGGGGTATGCTTGTGTGATTACTTGCAAGATAATAAAAAGCATCTGACTTGTAATCGTTTTAGTCAATTGTACAACGATAATTCTAGAAATAGGTAGTTAGTTTTTCGTGATTTCAATTTGGTTTTGTGTCAAGCTGAAAAAAAATTGAGGTAATCCTATTGATAGTAGTATTACTAACCAGTTCAGAGACACTATACAGCAGCGTGGCTTTAATGATTTGGGCTACATTTGGGATATTTTCATCACATAAAAGCTAGATTGGACAGATTCTTAGTTAGTAATCAATGGTTGTATATGTTCCCTAATTTCTCTAATATACAAAGGTATGCCTCTGATCATATACCTTTACTTTTTTTAAAAAAAAATTTGTAACTCTCATTGGATATAATATTTGCGGCTCCCCCCAATATTTCGAGCAAGATCCGCCACTGCTCCCGACCACTCACAAGAGTCGCGTTTGAGTTGGGATTGAAATATATGAGCAAAATAAGGATGTAGTTTTGTGTTAACAAGATCAAACATCTTGCTAACACAAAACTACATCCTTATTTTGCTCCTATATTTCAAGATTTTTTTTTTTTTTTGAGAAAATATATTTCAAGATGTTACAATTGTTATTAATAGATATGAATATGTTTACATATTATTTTAAGTTTAATTGTCATCAACTTTTAATGTAAAAATTTAACATTGTTAACTCATTACAAGTAATTATGTGTGTGACTTTTCATGTGTGCAATTTTGTAATAGATATGGTAAAAGTAAATGTTCTGTTGGTGAGAGCTGTCCTTTACAAGATTGTAGGAGATATTTTAAGAGATATAGTTAGTAATTATTAATTACTTGTTTTTGGTTAAATATGGTTTTACATGTATATATAACTTATTCCTCTTCTGTAACATTAACTGAAATAGAATGAGAAATAATTTGATATTAGTTTAACATGGTATCAGAGTCGCCAGGTCTTAACCCTAACTTGCGGTGACACCCTTCCTCCTTCTTCTTCCATGGTCGACTCAGATTCAACTACCGACGACACAAGCTTGTCTTCTATTCTTGCTGAGTTGACAACAAAAATGACAGAAATTCTGAATCGCGCTTCAGCGCCACCGCCACAAAAGTAATTCTGATCATACGGTGACGCCGATTGGCATCAAATTGGATGGAAGAAACTATCCCCTTTGGTCTCAGGTGGTCAAGATGTATATCTCAGGCAAAGACAAACTAGGATACATCAATGGAGATCTTCCACAACCTCCTCAAACATACCCTACCTTTCGACGTTGGCAGACTGACAACGCGATCGTTAAGGGATGGATAATCAACTCCATGGAGTCTTCTCTAATCAGAAACTTTATACGATTCTCCACTGCCAAGTTGGTGAGGGATGCAATCGCGACCACATACTTTGATGGCAGCGACACCTCTTAGGTATATGACCTTCAGCGACGGGTGACACGTCTGAAACAGGCCGGTGGTTCTCTTGAAAAATATTATAACGATCTCCAAGGACTCTGGCGTGAGATTGATTTCTGTCGTCCAAACCCGATGGAATGCCCAATTGATATCCAACACTACAATACCCTTGTCCAAGAAGAACGGGTTTATGTATTTTTGGATGGACTGGATGACCGCTTAGACAATATCAGAAGTGATGTTTTACAAATGAAACCACTTCCAACAGTGGAGCAAGCATATGCACATGTTAGGAGGGAATGTCTTCGTCAAGCAGTGATGACAGATAACTCCAATGAAATATCTAAAGCAGTCCTCACATCTAAGAGTCTCAAATTGCAAAGCAGCAAGCCAAGTTCTCAATCCAAGCATAGAGACTCATCTGATGGCACAAAATGTTCTCATTGTGGAGGTACCAAACATACTCGTGAGACCTGCTTTAAGCTTCACGGTTATCCGGATTGGTGGACAGACTTTCAGGCTCGGAAGCGTCGCGATACAAGCGATAACGATAGCAACCCGGGAAAAGTTGCATTAGCCACTACCGAATCACATCTTTCCCTCATTTCGGCATCAAGTTCCCACCCTACTGAAGGTAATGCTCTAACTTGCTCTAATCATGATGTTGATTGTAATGCTTGGGTACTTGATTCCGGAGCCACCGATCACATGACATTTGATGTTGCTGATTTTTCGGAACATTCAACCCCTCGGCGCTCAAGTATTGCCAATGCAAATGGTGGCTTATCATCGGCAACAGGGGCTGAAACTGTGATGTTATCACCAGCTATTTTACTATCTCATACACTGCTTGTTCCCTCTCTATCTCATAAGTTGCTGTATGTGAGTCAAGTTACCAAAGACTTGAATTGTGTTGTACTGATTTATCCATCGTTCTATTTACTTCAGGATATTCTCACCAAGGAGATCATTGGGCGTGGTACTAAGAGAGATGGGCTCTACTATATTGAGGATTTCAGTGTAGGCTGAGCACACCACATGCATTATCCAAGAAACATTAAAGTGGAACAAGTTTTACTTTGGCACCGTCGGCTGGGCCATCCTTCGTTTAGCTACTTGAAACATGTGTTCCCCAATTTGTTTTTAGATACATCAGTTTTGAACTTCAAATGCGAGGCTTGTATTTTAGCCAAGAGTCATCGAATCAATTTTCCATTAAGTATGAATAAGAGTAATGTTCCTTTTGCTTTGATCCATTTTGAGGTATGGGGTCCATCCCCAAAATCTTCTATATCTGGTTGTCGGTGGTTTGTGATATTTGTTGATGACTGTACTCGAATGACTTGGATTTATTTGTTGAAACAAAAAAAATGAGGTGTTGAACATATTTCAACAATTCCATAAAATGATTGAAACTCAATATTCAAAGAAGATTAGGATCCTTCGCTCTAATAATGGTGGGGAGTTTGTTAATCACCAATTTAATGCGTATTTTAAAAAACATGGACTTATTCACGAAATCACTTGTCCTCAAACTCCTTAACCAAATGGTGTTGCAGAACGGAAAAATCGCAACATCCTTGAAACTGCTCGTTCTCTTTTACTCGGAGCGCATGTGCCTCACCACCATTGGACTTATGTTGTCACTACAGCAGTATACCTTATTAACCGAATGCCTTCAAAGGTTCTTGAATTTAAAACTCCGCTACAAACTTTCTCTACATTTGTACCACTTCCCACAATACAAATGCTGCCACCTCGAGTCTTTGGTTGTGTTGCGTTTGTTCATCTACATAAAAACCAACGCACAAAGCTTGATCCTTGTGTTGTTCGGTGTCTTTTTTTGGGATATGGTGTACACCAAAAAGGGTATCGTTGCTATGACCCTATTACTCGACACATATATGTAACTATGGATATCACGTTCTTGGAATTTGACAATTTCAACTCTTCTGCATCTACCAATTCTTCCCTTCAGGGGGAGACACCAGAAGAAGAGTCGAATTAGTTGACATTTGATTGGTTCAAGGATAGTGTTACACCATCAGATGAAGTGTCTGATGATCCTATAGGAAATGAAATAAAAGTATGCCTTCCTGAAGTAAAAGTATTGAAATCCTCTCTCTCTCTCCAGTACCCAACGATTCTTCTCTTGAGAATATCGTTCAGGTAAGCTCCCCTACCTCTTCTAATAATATTAATAATAATGTTGTTACCATTGTTGGATATGAGCTACCTCGCAGACATAATCGAGAAAAACCACCAAAGCGATACTCTCCTGAAGAGGAGGATCATAGGTCAAGGTATCCAATTGCTAATTATGTTTCTATGAAGGAGTTGTCTGAACCCCTTAAGAAGTTTGCAAATGACCTCTCTTCACATACTGTACCTAGCAAGGTAGAAGAAGCCATTGAAGACCCTAGATGGGTTCAAGCTATGAATGAAGAAATGGAGGCATTAAACAAGAATGCAACATGGACATTGGTTCCTTTACCAAAAGGAAAGAAACAGGTAGGGTGTAAGTGGGTTTTCTCTATCAAGTACAAAGCAGATGGGTCTATCGAAATGTACAAGGCAAGATTAGTGGCCAAAGGCTTCACACAAACATACGGTGTAGACTATCAAGAAACTTTTTCACTTGTGGCCAAGTTGAGCACGGTTAGAGTTCTTTTATCCCTTGCAATAAATCTAGATTGGCCCTTGCATCAGTTAGACGTAAAAAATGCTTTTCTCCACGGACATTTGAAAGAAGAAATATATATGGATATTCCTCCAGGATACATGACAAACAATGAGACTAAGGTGGTGTGTAAGTTGCAACGCAGTTTGTACGGTCTCAAGCAATCTCCTTGAGCATGGTTTGGAAGATTAAACTTGGCAATGAAAAAATATGGCTTCCAACAAAGCAACGCAGATCATACTTTGTTCTTGAAACATCGCCAAGGTAAGATCACAGCTTTGGTTGTGTATGTTGACGATATGATTATTACAGGAGATGACTCAGAGGAAATAGAAAAACTTCAAAAGCAATTGGCATCAGAATTTGAGATGAAAAATCTAGGTGGACTCAAATATTTTCTAGGTATTGAGGTTGCTAGGTCGAAGCAAGGCATCTTTTTATCTCAACTAAAGTATATCCTAGATCTTTTATCAGAGGTTGGGCTACTGGATTGTAAGCCTGTAGATACTCCAATTGTCCAGAATCACCAACTTGGAGAATATCTGGACCAAGTGTCAACAGACAAAGGGAGGTACCAGAGTTTAGTTGGCAAACTCATTTACTTATCCCATACACGACCTGATATAGCGTATGCGGTAAGTGTCGTGAGTCAATTTATGCACAACCCGAGTAAAGATCACATGGATGCAGTGATTCGAATCTTGCGGTATTTGAAATCCTCACCTGGAAAAGGGTTGATGTTCATGAAGAATAATCATGTACAAGTTGAAGGCTATACAGACACTGACTGGGCAGGATATATCACCAATAGGAAATCAACCTCAGGCTATTTTACCTTTGTCGGAGGGAATTTGGTTACATGGAAAAGTAAGAAGCAAAAAGTTGTTGCATTATCAAGTGTTGAAGCAGAGTTTCGAGGGATGGCTAAGGGTCTATGTGAGCTTCTCTGGCTTAGAAGACTGTTGACTGAAATTGGATTTGCTCCAAGCTGAACTTGTTTTGTGACAACAAGTCTGCAATCGAAATTTCCCATAATCCGGTTCAACATGATCGAACAAACCATGTGGAAGTAGATCGACACTTTATCAAACAAAATTTGGAGACCAAGATAATTCAGTTTCGTTTGTTAAATCTGAAGATCAATTAGCAGATATACTCACAAAAGTTGTATGTAGATGAGACTTCTGCAACTCACTTGACAAGTTGGGCATTCGAGATCTCTATGCACCAACTTGAGGGGGAGTGTTGGTGAGAGCTGTCCTTTACAAGATTGTAGGAGATATTTTAGGAGATATAGTTAGTAATTTATTAATTACTCGTTTTTGGTTATATTAGAAATATGGTTTTACATGTATACATAACCTATTCCTCTTCTGTAACATTAATCATAATTTGATATCAGTTTAACACCTTTGTAATGATCTCATCGCTGTAGTTAATTGAGAGTGTAAAGATTTTTTTACTGATAGTGTCTATGAATTGCGCGATGAACCATCTTTTTAATTAAAAAGTAATAGTGTATATGCATTTAATTGTATTAGTTTTAATTTAATAATCACTTTTCCTTTTAAAAAATTAGTAATTCGTTTTGACCAGATTAATCTTACTTTTTTTTTTGTGGTGTTACAATGTAACACGATTGATTTTATTTTAATGTAATAAATGATGATACAATCCAGTTATGGTGATAAAATCTTAAACGAATGTCTTTTCTTGTTTAATTTTTGTTTTATTTACTATGTTATATGTATGAAACTTCTAAGCACACAATGTGAATTTTTTCTTTTCAACTGAATTTTTACATAGACGAGTTAGGGATGGAGCAAGTGGTTATTTGTTTAAGATACTCAAATCTTCTATCATTTTGATCAATTTATTTTTTTTTTTTTTTGAGAGGATCAATTTATTGTTGGTGAAATACTTTTTTCTCTTTGTCTGATTAATTCAAATGAAGACATTATGTTGGAATTAATGCACCCTGAAATCAAATAATGATAACAACAATAACAAATACAGTAATTTAAAAGCAAACAAATAGTGAGTATATTTAATTATTATTTAATCATGACTACACCTATCAAGATGTTGAGATGGTCTAAGGTGTTAGGTTTAGCTCCTGATACGAAAGGGCGTGGGTTCAAATCTGACTCTTAACAACTTTTATTTTTGTTTTTATTAACTACATAGATATGTCTGGTCCAAGTAACAAATCCATATATGAATTTTCTCTAAAATAAATAAGCTAACTCAAAAATATACTCCATGCTTATAAATAGAAGTTTCAACCATTAGATAAATCTTAGTTGCATTATTGTTTTTTATCCTATAAATAAATCTAAATTATGGTCAGCATATATTGTTCTTTTCCTATAAAAAATAGTATTATTGTTGGTTTTATATATGATGTGTACGTGATTTTATATGAGTTTAAAGGTAGTGGACTGTCAATTCAAAACAATTTTGCACAGACAACCAATAATAAAAAAAACAGAATAATAAAAAATAATTGTTATGTTACGTAATAACCTTCTTTCACTTTTGAGAGTTTTCATCGGTTGTCTGTACAAAGTTGTTTTGAACCGATAGTCCACCATCCTTAAACTCTTATTTATATTGGATTTTATTACTTTTATATATAGGCAAATTTTATGGTACACTCGAAAATTCCGGTATATCGGTACATTAAATCTTTAAATTAATAACTAAATTATTTATTTTTTGAAGAAAAAAATATTTTCTATCACTTACAATTAATAGCCGAATGTTTTTGTTTGGATAGAATAACAAATAATTTCATTGTTATTATTTTTGGACTACTTTTTAAATTTAGGGTCAACTTTGAAAATTGGAAAATAAGGGTCAATTTGCAAATTTTTAGGGGTCAATTTTTAATTTTTGAAATTTTAGAGGGGTCCCTTTGTAATTTAGGGGTCAACTTTCACTCTTCCAATATTGTTACCTAGGTTGGGATGAAGTAGAGATGAATGCTTGATTCACCACCTCTCCTAAAAAGGAGTTGGGCTTGATGCTTGATGTAATTGTCTCTCTTAAAAAGAAGTCAAGTTTGATGTTTGATGTCATTGCGTCTTCTAAAACGGAGTTGAGCTTGATACAATCACCCCTCAAGCAAAGGAGTTGAGCTTAGGCTTTATTTGGATGCTAAAAGGAAAGAATGTTTAAGGAATGAAAGTGAGTGGAAAGAGAGTGGAAAGTAAGATGATTTTTTGATTGTTTGGTATGAGTGAAAGTGAAAGAAAAGAATGATGTATTTCTTTTTGAATGTCACAAATACCCTTATATATAATATATAAAAGAATGATGTCAGCAGGGACAAAATAGGAACAGCAAAAAATTTGTAGCTATCATCCTACTTTCTGTCCATTAGAGAGGGGAAAGTTTATGTGTGGGCCCCACACCCAATTTGTTTTTTTAATGCCACTATTCTTTGGATCCAAAGGAGGGAAAAGATATTGAAATCCATGCTTTCTTTCCTTGATGTATCTTTCCTTATACCTTTCCGTAGATCCAAACAATACCTTAATGTTTACATATGGTAGAGATAGCTTCTCAAATTTATACACGATAATAACAACAACTGAAAATTGGTGGATTCACTAAATAAGATAGGAACTTCAATGATTAAATGATGGTGATGATTTTTTTTTGAAAGAATAAATGATGGTGATGATTTTCACCACTTAAGTGTTTCACCATGAGAACAAGATAATAATTGCTACGGCCAAATGATATTGGGTATGATGGCGAGACATTCTCGCCAGTCAAGTGTTTCACTATAAAAATGAGAGTGTCACCATGACAAGGTATTCCATATGACGGGACTTAAAATTTAGTCAAATCCAAATAACGAAATACAAATATTTATAGCTTTTCGAATCTACTCATCCTATAAGTGTGTTAAGATCTTCTCACAGAACAATGATTTCAAAATCAAATAAATTTAACGATGTTCTTTGTACCTTCCAATAAAGATTGCAAAATGCACCAATTTTACTACGACAAGTGATACAAACCTATAATGAATAACTAATTGGATCCAGACCATTATAGATGTTTATCTCAGATTTTTGTCTTAACACTTCACTCTTACAAACCTCCTGTTTGAGAGGTTGTGGACTATCATAAAATATATCAACATCTATCTCGGTTAGGACTCAACCGACTAGGTTAGATGCAATAGCCGAGAAGGGAAGTCCATGATTTGAGCTTTATTGACTACATGATTTCATGACCTCCACTACTCTTCCTATTCTACTACTTCGTAACATCTAATCTAACCACTATAAATAGAGAGGTTTGAAACATAACCACATTCTACCATTTAAATACCTAGGCCCTTAATCTCGGCATAGCGTGGAGCAAAAACACCCCTTACAATTGCATGTTCAAGCAAGAACAACGCTTTGATTCATACATACGTAAAGAGATACGAGATTGAGAGCTAGGGAATGGTTTTTTAAGTGGAGATATATACATACGTAAGCCAGATGTAATGGGGATTAGGGAGCTTCAATGACTATTAATTAATCAAATCATGACATTAACACTTAAACATAACAAAGCACATTCTCACCTACCACTATATACACGTACTCATTTCATCATGATGCCCTCACATCCTCACCAAACCCTCTTTCTCATTTCTCGAACCCACCTTGCCGCCCTAAATAAATTAAACAATATTCTCTCTTAAAATAATTACTACATTCTTAACCATCACCCTTTTTCAAAATTAAAAAGCATTGCCAAATCCCCTACCAATTTAATCATATACATATATACGTATACTCAACTCATTCCTTAAAAAAAAAATTATATACATATGTGTACTCATAATTACTCCAATTTTCTTTTCTTTTACTATTACTTGTTTCCTATAAACGTTTGAATCATATTAAATCAAGAAAATGCGTAGCGCTTAATTCAAATATCAATATCTTAGTAGGGTAAAATTTTCGCTTCAAAAAAAAGTAAGGTAAAAGTTTCAAGTTTCTAAAACAATTAATATTGAAATAGAGTAAGCAAATAGTTATCTCGAAAAATGTTAAGGTCAATTGAAAACAATGAGCCCCAAAATGGAAGAACTAAGTTTGTTACGGATTCATCCATAAGATACTCGTACTCGTGATCCCCTCAACAATATTACCCTAATTCAACCTAATCTTCACTTATAAAAAGATATACATCATAAGAGAAATTAATGTAGACATTCTTTTTAATAAACCTCACACTCTACTCAATTAAATTTTGCCCTCTCAAAACGTTCTTGAAAATGGTTTTTGAACCCTAATTTTCAAGGGATTCGTTCCCGAGGTAAATCGTGGAAAATATTGTGTTCTTCGAGGATTTCAATCTTTTTCAAGGGGTTTTACCTCCTATAAAACTAATATTATTTTTATAGTGACTCATCTATAGAGACACATTTTACAAATGAAAAAATAATAATAAATCACAAGTGCTTACCCTAGATCAGAAACAGAAAATACATAAAAAAACATGATGTCGTGGATTCGAGGTCGAAACCTACTTCACTCTTGTGGGCAGACATATCCTTTAACCTTGACTAGAGAACTACTATTTCAATGCACCATAAGAGTCTTATATTTCTTTGATATCGAGACTAAATGTAGTTTCTAAGCAACATACATTCTTTATCCATCGATGCACATTTTATAAAACACAAAATCATAAGGACTTACACAAAATCTAAAAGCAGACAAAACAATTGAAACGTGATGCATAGACTGTTGTGGCACCTTCCTTAGTCAACGGATGAAAAGGAATGCGGCTAAAAAGCTTAGACGTTAACATAAATAAAGCTTGAAGTAAAAACAAAATTTATAACGCATATTACTTTAACTTCATGCATATATAGACCAAAATTGATCAGTCAAATACATGACTGCGTATATAATACCTTAAAAGCTTGATTTTTGCACGTGCAAAAACTTGAAATATAAAATATGTATCACCTCACAAAAACATCCAACATTTTTTTTTTGTTGCTACAGAAAAACCTTATTTTTATTTTTGGTACAGAACATCCAACATATTTCTAACTAAGGCTGTTTTGGCTTTTTGGGGATACAGTCATAAATATACACAAACTATATTAACAATCAATTCACCTAACTTCAGCACCATTTTTTGACTAAATATTCAATCACCAACCCTAAACTCAAGTACAATGTACATGCACTCTTTTCAAATCTCATTCATCTGAAAATCCCATAAAAATATCTATATTCTAAAACCTTAACAAACAAAAAATGTTAAAAATGGAAAGATATAAATTGTAAAAGGCAAATGAAAGTATTTAAACAATTTGGGATTTTTTTTCCTTCACAAATTTGAACTTTTATAACAAATAACATGATAATACACACTATATATTTTAATTTTTGTTTTATATCAAGATTTAACTAAGATCAATATCAAAACAAATCTCTCCTATGAGAAAGTAGAAGAAGGACTCCATGGTGTCATATCCATAGGATAACTCCCCAAAACTCTTAAGAAAGATGTGAACTCTTGAACTTCAGCAAGTGCATTTTGTGCCCTAACCTCAGCCATAGAAGCCTCAAAATCAATATAAAACATATACTCAAAATGTTTAGCTGTTCCTTCATTTTCATCATCCACAACTCGAATTGGACGGCCGCGATGAGGCCTAGATTCAATCTTAGTTAAGTTGATATTTCTAAACGCAAAAGCTGAAAGCACTTTAAAAAGCACTGAAGTTCCTTTATCATGAGCAAAAACAATGCTTGTTTTGAATGGACGATCGGTTCTTGGAATTATGGGTTCTCTTGCCAACATAACAAACCGTGTCACGTTATTTGGATCATCTTGTATTCCATCAGCTAGGATGTTTAATCCGTAAAGCTCTGCAGCACGTGCGCTGGCGATAGCAGCAGTGTCGCGGAGGTTATTTGTAGCAATAAACTCCGCGGCACCAGCTGTATCGTCAACCGCCTCACGCGCTACGTTGAGGCCGAGCTTTGTTAGCGTGTTTTCGCATTGAGCTAATGCTTGTGGGTGCGAAATCACGCGTGTTAAATATTCTTTTCGGACTCCTGGAAGTGCGAGGAGGCAGTGGTGGACGGGGAGTTGAACTTCTCCGACGATATGGAGGCGGTGACGGAGGAGGAGGTCGTAGTTTCGATGGATTGATCCTCCGAGAGAGTTTTCAACCGGTAGAACTGCGCGATCAGCAATCCAGAGTTCTACCGATTGAAAAGCTACCTCGAATTGATCACACGGCATGGCTTCGCTGTTCGGATAAGCTTTACCGGCAGCGGCTTCGGAGTATGCTCCGGGAACTCCTTGATATGCGACACGGAGAGTCGAACCGTGCATCGGTGCTGGAGAGAGATCGGTGATGGTTAACGGTTTTGGTGGAAGTGGTTTGTTGTTACCAATTGGGACGAGTTGAAGATCAGTTACGGCAGCGTTATGGCCGTTGACGGCGGTGACATGGTCGTTTCCGGTGACCGGAGATTCATCTTGCTGTGAAATTACTTTGCTTGATAAAATAGCGCATGAGCTTTGCCAATCGGCTCGGTTTGAACCAGTGGAGAATTCAAAACCGTATCCGCATTTAACGCTTATTCTTGTTGGAGATGAACCGATCCGGTTTAACGAGGGGCGAACCCGGTTCAGATAGGTAAGGGAATTGGAAGACGGTGTAGTAAGGGAATTCATATTGATGAAAATTACGAATTTACCACTTATTGAATGAATATATGCTAAAGTGTTTGGAATTGGATTGTGGAACTTTTTGATAGAAGCTTGGTGTTCTCTTTGAAGAAGGGAACCTCAAGCTGAGAGAAAAGAGGGTAGTTAAGGGTATATATATAGATATTAGTTGGGGTATGCAAGTGGTGTGAAATGTAAATGAGAGTGAATGGAAAGTCTTGATTGGGGATGGTGAGTGTGTAAGGTTGTTCGGTCAATCCTACACCTACCCCCAAGGGTATCTGTATTTCCCTTTCCTTCTCTAACTTTGTATATGGCTATATGCTATTTCCTTATCATATTTTAATGTCTACTTAATTAATTGGTACTTCCTCTAGTGCCTATTACTATATAAAGAAAGGAAGAAAAAGATTTAAAATTTAGGAAATTTGTTTATTATTGTACTTTTTTATATATATGTATATATTTTGAGTATATGATTCTACCCGAAAAAAAATGACTACAATGTGATTGAAAGAAAGAAGTCATGAAAGAAGTCAAAAAGCAAAAGTTTGTGAAGTTTCAACAAAACTTCTATGCTTTGTGTAATTGAAGAATACTGCTTTATTCGGTCATATTTATAAGTAAAAAATAATTGTTTAGATTCATTGAATATCTAATGTATCTGGTGTATATATATATATATATATAAGTTATTTTTGAAAACCCAACATATTATTTCATCGTAAACGTACAACCACATTATACATTTTGCACGAAATAGAAATCCGTTCAAGAAGATAAAATCAAAGACAAAAGAGAAACAATGTGTTTGTGACACCCTAAACATTGTGACGGATACATAAATTTGGATTAGTGGGGACAATGTATTAATATATCTAAAAATTGTTTTCATTATACTTAATATTAACATATCTTATGTTTTTCATCATTTTTAACACCATCAAATATATTATTTTTGTATATGTGATTGAATAACCATTCAATAATTTATCTCTCATACTATTATCTATTTAATTCTTCACAAATAAAATCATTCAATAATTTTTTGTGGGGGGGCAACACTTGATTTTCAATGAAGATAAACATAAAACTACTCAATAGCTTTTTATAAAAATACCGCTTGTGGGGACGCGGCCCCAACACTTTATGAAAGATAATTATTGGTTATGAGAGAGATAGAGATAAAATCACCAATTTTGAAGTCACTCAAGTAGAATCCAGAGAAAAGACACCAAAGTAATCGGTCGGTAGGTAAGTAAAACATGATCATGAGTTGTTTAATTCTACCAAGAATTGAATTCAGGTTTTTTCAAATGATTCGTCTTTGGAGAGCTCATTAACCACTTGAGCCAAATCAATTGATTAAATAGCGGATAGTTAATTAAATAAATTATGATTAAATTCAATTAATTGTTAATTAATTTAAATACGACTTGGTTTGTAAGGCTAAGTATATATTTAAACCAAAAAAATATTTAAACCAATTTTTTTTTATTAAAAATTGATAAATTTCACTGTGAAATAAACTATGTTAAAATTGTGTTTATCAATTTGTTATGCATATATAAAAATATGGTGATTTAAATTATTTTTCTGATTATTTAAAATATAATTCCTTTTAAAATATTGATAGATGGCTTTACCAAATAAACAGATAAGTATCTATTCTTATTGGGATATTTAATCTTGGATTGAAGTATTTTCTGTGCACAAATGTCATGCGTCGTGGATGCACCAAATTACCCAAAACCACAAGGCTTTAAATAAAATCTAGTTATTTACCAAAAATGAAAATCTAATATATAAGAATGGATGATGATAAACCATATAAGAATGGACCATTGAAGTTCATTTCTTTTTGAGGGGGCCATTGAAGTTCATGGTTAGAGATCTCCTTAAAATAAAATCTCGGACAATAAATGCATAAAGTTTGCAAACTTGACAAGGATATATATTTGCTTGCACATAATCTTTGTGGTGTAGATTTCATATATTAGCATTGATTAGGTTTCATTTGCTCCTATTTCTAAATAGCATACCGGTATACAAGTATTTTGTGTTCATTAGATTATTGATATTTACAAATTTTAATCAAATTTCAGAAAAATAAATAAATACCAAAAACACTAGTTAATTTAATTATGTACATATAATAAACCAACAATTTGTGTTTTATTTACATCTGTTTGGGTGTTTATGAGGGAAGAGGCGGACTTTGAAAAGCATGTGTTATTGGAACACACATGTAGAGTACTTCATTAATCATCAAAATATAAAAGTTTCTTGTAAAAAGGATTGGAAGGAGTATATAATACTACATAAAAATATTAACTAATTATCTCTTATAAAGGGTAAACATGTAAAACAATAGCAATTGTCAACAAAATTAATTCAACAATCAACTTTGTTTTTCTCAAAAGTGTCATATATTTTGAGACGGAGGTAGTAACAATAAGTTATCAATTCATTCATAATTATGAAACGTTAAATTAATTCAATTATAAATTATAAAAAAATGAATTTTTTTTTTTTAATTTTACAAGACTAGACGAGATAGAATTAGGAATGACACTATTAGAGAGAGTTATGGCACCACCTATAGTAGAAAAATGGTAGAAAATAGACTTAGATGATTTTTGCATGTTGAGAAAAGACACGTAGATGTCATAGTATGAAGGGTTGATCAAATGGAGGAGAGTCAGTACGAAGACGAAGACCTAAAAAAACTAAAAGAGAAATCATTACAAAAGAATTAGAGGTTAATGAGTTTGATCCAAATGTAATTTATGATAGAGCATAAAACGTAATTTGATTCATGTAGACGACCTCGCTTAGTGAGATAAACTGTATTGTTTTTTTCTTTTTCGGAAGGATGAACTTATATGCGCCGTAAAGAATAATAACATTTGACAGAAAAGGAATTTTTTTTTTTGGCAAAGAAGGCAGCCTAGCAAGGGGCTAGGTCATACCAATACATATTAAAAAAACAAAAAGGAAGCATACAAAAAACAAGGAGGAGAGACCAAATCAAAATCTCTCTAATGGTTGACAAATCATTAGGAGGACAAAAACTGTTTTTTTTTCCTTTCAAATAATATAGCTTTTAATAAAGTTTAGTTTAATTATTTGACAAAAAAAAAAAATTGTCCCTCGTCGATATTGTGAGTCCAGATCCGTCCCCTACAGCCCGCATTTAAGTTTAATTTTTATGAATTTATGATAATGTTTAGTATTACTTGACAAAAAAATCGTCCATTTGCATGTTTTGGCCAACATATATGTCAATAATTTAGGAACTGATATTGCATTTTCCGTTGTTTTATTTTATCAATGTTTGGTAACGTCAAAATATACCAACTAACTAAAGACAATCCTTCAAAAAAAAAAACTAACTAAAGACAATAGATTTCTTCAACAAAAAAAAAACTAAAGACAATAGACAATAGACTATAGACATTTTCCTGATGAGAAATTAGAATCAAGATTACAAACAAAAATCTGTACATGTTACGTTTACGTCAGAGTCTAACCAACAAGATATGGAACACAGACACGTGGCCCCTTTTTATTTGCTACAAACATTATGTATTCTCAATGAAATTTTGGAAGAAGAAAAATTACATTTACCTCTGTCTAAGGAGGTGAGAGTATCTTATGGAGGACACAAAAATAATGAACATTTTGGGTTTGATTGCAATATTTGGAGAAATTGTTTTGAAAACGGGTTGAGGGAAAATATATGTTTGACTATACTTTCAACTACATGGATCATGTTGTCAGAAAGACGAATTATAATATGTTTAAGGATTTAATTTGTATATACCAATGGTGTAAAATATTTTTGCATTTGTGTAGGTGTCTTTTAACAATCAACATCTCAAGGTGTGATTATCAACTTTTTAGTTTTTAAAATATCAATTTTTTAGTTATAACTTTCTAAAAGACACCTTCATAAAAATTAGTTGATGTCTTTTAAGAAATGCTTATAAGATAACTAGCTAAAAAACACTTTCATAAATGGTGTCTTCTAGCAAAACCGATTAAATTATACAACGATGCGATTTATTTAGGTTATTTTCAAAAGTATCTTTATAAATATCTATTTGATGGAATGTATATAAAAAAAGTTTAACACCGTTTATGTATGAAAGTTAATCTCCATGTTTAAATATTACAATTTAGTATATATTCTATTGATTTTAAAAGAAAAACATGTACATATTCACCGAACAATATAGGATAAATTTAAAAATTACTCGATAACTTTTTTTTTACGTTAATTTTTTTGTTAAGTAGTTTAGTGACTAGAATTTCACGGTTTGAGGTGAATAAGTGGAGAATTCAGTCTTAGAACTCCGACCCCTGCATATTGTAATCTCCCAAACAATTAAGCTATGCTCACAAGGATTGTAAATTATTAATTTGATGGACAATAAACAACATATGCACATAGAATAATAAGATATTTACTATAACCTTTTAAGCTAAAACTATATTAAGAAAATAGTGGAAAAACAAAAAACTAGGAGGAGGTAAACCAAACTTAGGGAAAGAAAAAACTAAAATTAAAGGTTCCTTCTATTAAGAAGGTTTCATAACCTTTTAGCAAATATTATACAATTTAGCTCCTTTTTGTATATTCTTTTTCTTTATATTTGAAATCATCTCTGGAAAATATTCTTCACATGCAGTAGAACAATTACATGTAAAATATATATACACACACACTATCATTAGTTTCTCTAGCATATTTATCCTTCAAATGATGTCGCAATACCTCAAAGTCATGAGCAACTTTGACATTTAAACTTTCAACTGGAACATTAGCATTTGTATATATCATACTAGCAATCATAGCTCTTGAATGTAAGTTTGCATCCAAAGTGGAAGGGTAATAATAATAAGGGTCTTGCTAACCAATGCCCTAAGGGGGTTAAGGATTCCATTAGTAGAAACTTTGTCTTGGAAACATAAGTCTTTACTTTTTTCTTAGCAATAATTACACCTCTTTTCGATGCAAACTTACTTATTTTAGTACTTTAACCAATGCCCCAAGGGCAATGGTTAGCATTCTCCTAATAATAAAGGGTTTGTTGATATTGAATTGTGTCCTCCTCTAACATTGCACTCGAAGGACTACAATGTGGATATTCAAATAATCTACTCTATGTTTGTGTTAGCAAAGTCAGATGAGTTGGATTCAAATACCTCGTGAATAGCTTTTTTGGAATTCTCATCAGGTTGAGAAACTCAAATTCTCTCTCATTTGAATCACAATTTAGAGAAACTTCAATATTTACAACTTCCTCAATGACCCTTCACCAACAACTTCCATATCGACTTGAGCAGTCATGACTTTCCTTTGTTTACTAAAATTTCATTTATGATATTCGACCTACGTTCCTAAATGTACAACCCTTATAGTCAAATCGCAGAAATTAAGAAAGTTTATCGTAATATTAATATTAAATCGCAGAAATTAAGAAAGTCAACCCTTATGTTGGTAAAAAAAAAAAAGTAATATAGTTGAAAATATCAAAAGATCTTATAAAAAGAGACAAATTTTTTACTTAAAAAGGTCTTATAATAGAGACAGAGGTAGTATATATTATCTATCAAACAAAAAGAAAAAAAATCATGTCTTTCGGTTGCTCAAAAGATGATCAAAAGCTATTGTACATGATGATAATGTTTCCCCAGCTCAAGCTACTCCCTTGAATATTCCAAGTATTGAAGCTCTGGCTGCCACTGCCCTTGTTGATACTGACACCGAATTGGCAGCAGCTCAGACATCCGCACAGCAAGTTACGGTTTCACCTACAACTATTGTAGCTTGCGTAGCGATACCTTCAGAATTAAGTGCTGCATTTGATGTGCATTTGATAGGCAGCACCACCGCATCCCATGATGATGTCCCTGTGCAACATGTTAATCCAAGACTTCAACATGATTTGGAGCTTTGGCAACGCATTAAAGAGTACGACAAAAACGCGGCACAGGAACCACCTTTCACTGCGGTTTTGACGAAGAAGCAAAAACAAATGATGAGGATGAACTTCTTGATAGGAAGCCGCCGTATAGTACCCGCTTTAGGGGACCCTCTCCAACTCCCCAATGAATTTTTTCTACTGAAATATTCGAGAGTACAATGCTCGTCATCGGGGTGTCCAAGTCATTTCATCTCACATCTTCAGAGAAGGCAACTGCTGTGCTGACAAGTTGGCGGCCATGGGACATGCAGCTCACGGCACAATTTGGTTAACTACTTTATCCCCAGCTTTGAGTGCTGATTTTTTTAGGGACAGAGTTGGTCTTCCTAATTACAGATTCCAATAGTATGTTCTTTCATTTCTTTCTGTTTTCGCTTTTCTTTTCTTGTTTCGAGGGTCTTGGCCTAGTCCCCCCCTCTTGTACATATTTTTCCCCCGTTTTTTAATAATATTTTGAGTTTGGCGGCATAGGATTGAGATTCTCCGGGGTGCCAATCCAGTTGGAATGTCGGTGCATTCTCTCGATGTATGTCCTCTCTCCTGGCTTATCCAAAAAAGATGATCAAAAGAAGTCTAAGCAACCGAAAGGCATGACTGCCAAAAAAAATCATATAATATAGTACTCCTTTTGATGTTTGTTTAGCCAACACTTTATTTTTTGGTATAAAACTATTAATTAGAGCCTTTAACGCCCTAGTAAGTCCATATAATAATCACATACCTATTTTTAATTGACAATTGTTCTATATTCAAACAACAGTAAATGAGCCAGTTTAGATTCTGCTTAATAACTAAAGAAACATCAACACTAGGGTAAACCTTCATTTTCCTGAAGATACATTCTTTGTTCCATGAATGACGTTAACACATACCGTAGATTATACATTCTACCACGGACATTGGACATCTGAAGTATCTAATAGCCTGCCACATCACAGAATTACAATGAAGCTGGATGCAACTGGTAAAAAAAAAAGTATATATACATGCGAAATGTTGTCAAGCCTCGCTCTAAAGCAAGAGAAAAAATTCAATTTTGAATGAATCAGAACTAGATACATGGTTAATCTAATAAATTACAACACAGACCCCTCCCTACAAATCTCCCACCCCTACCCCCCCAAAATGTATACAAATTTACTATGTAACATGACCTATTACTATCCATCATTTAACCCGAGACATGAATTACAGGCCAACCCACTTCACCCACCTGAAAATCCGACCAGCTCTCCAGGGTAACTCATAATCTTTAGCAACAGCAGGCTCCCTTCTGGCTACCTCAGGTTCAGACCAAACATATACCCCTCGCTCCTGCCGACTGCCAGGTACAGTATTATCCAGGATAACAGCAACAAGAAACGCTATCACCATGTGTAGCGAGCAAAGTGTGTTCAAGACATAGTTCAACTGCGAAAGGAACAGATTAATTAGTGCTTTTCAGAAAAAACAAACATGTCAGCAAACAGAATGCTAGCAACACATTAGTAGAAATTCACCAAATTTCTAAGGGACCCACATTATATAGCGAGACTCGTTTGAATGTAACCAATAAGAGGAAGTGTGTAGGAAAGTGTATGTTAGAGAATGTGTTGATAGCACTCATCATATAGAAAACATTTCAACCAAGGGGTTTTAATCATCATTCAAGGATTAAAATAACAAGGGAACCACATATCTAAAGCTAAATCCACATATTCATATTACTATATCAGCTAGTTCACTGCATTAATTCAATATGTCAAAATTGACCTTCAAACCTATGAAACCAACAAACCATTCCTATCGAATAAGAGTAGCTTCAGTTTCCAATCACATATCTAAAGCCAAATCCACATATTCATATTAGCTAGTTCACTGCATTAATTCTAGATGTCAAAATTGACCTTAAAACCTATGAAACCACCAAACCGTTCCCATCGAATGAGAGTAGCTTCAGTTTCCAATCACAGGATAATGGAAATAATATGCAATAACATGGTTTTGTCACCAGCACACCACCCTGAGAAATTTAGTGGTGTTTGGCTTGATATAAAAAAAAACAAGGTGGCCTTTGGATTATTTATTATTTTTTCCAAAAATTTCACAATGGTAATTTAGATCACAAAAATTGGTGCAGGCAAATTCAAAGGACTTCATAAATCATAATGGTGAAAAACATGACAGTGGCATACCCCTCCATATTTGCTGTGGAAAGGCCCATGAGAAGCAACAATGTAGGGCTGAAAATAACTTGGCACAGACACGTTGGAATTCGGAGAGATGCCATATTGTTGAAAGTAGGCAGGTATGGAAAGAGAGAAAAACAATGATAACCCAACTATGATGATATTGCGAGAGCTTCCGGCCTCACTGTAGCGTAGATTTGACAAGCCCCAAGCTGTGAGCATTGCCCACATGAAGCAGAGGAGACCAGCAACCATAACTTCAGGAATTGAAGCAATGAACCCTCCAATCTTACCTGCGGTACAGAATAAGCATGATCAAACATGGATAAATTTGCATGAAATGTTTTCTATGAATGAATTGTATATTCGAGTTGTCTTATGGCTTATGCCGCCCCAAAAAGGGATAGGATCAGTGTAAAAAATCAACAGCTTTTCTGAAGTTTCTGTTATGTCGTTGATGGGCTTGGCAATGAATAACCCACACACACACACATATTATACATATGCCATATTTTCTTAATATGTTTATTTAACCCTTGTAAACAATTATAAAAAAAATGAATGATGCGATGGTAGTAATATGCAACAAAGGAAGAAGCGCCTAGAGATCGATTCTTGCTAGTCTTTCATTTTGATTTCCTCTATCTTAAATTTCCTCTAAATCTTAAAAAAATTGAAATTGAATACAGTGTACATTTAGTCCAATTCAAAAACATTTTTAGAGTAATGTTTTATTAAAAAAAATAAAATTACTTTTACTATAATTTTTTTTTTTGGAGTGAACCTTTGCACTATTAACAATGTGATGAGACTCCTGTAAGGAAAAAAGTGATGACACAATATAACTATTGTCAGATAACAACTATGTTCTAGTTTTTCCCTTAAAAAAAAAACATATCCTAGTTTTTATTTAGATAACAACTATGTTCTAGTTTTTCCCCACAACAGTTATTGTTAATTGATTTAGTCTCCTTAAAGAAATTGGTCAAACTCTATTGTTATTTTATCTTTATCCTATAATAAACAACGAAACTTTCCGCTGAAAAAACAAAAACTTAATCCAACCAAAAAATAAACCACATGTCATGTGTTTTATTAAATTGTGACAACACATACATTATAAATGACTGCAATTATGTCTACATTTTTATTTGAGAAAATTAAGTGTAACTTTATTCTGATTACATTGCTTAATTATTTTGGTCTAGCAGAAATTGGTTAAATTCCACTATTTTTATTTTCTTTTGGGGTTAAATTCCACTATTGTCTGCATACAAACTAATATACATTAATTTTAAAAATTATACTTTAAAAATATAAATTTTATAATAAATATAAAATAAAATATTACTATTACTTTCCCTTCCCATCTTAAATTTTGCTTTAGGCCTCAAAATACATTGGGCCGGCCCTGCTTTGGTATGTAATTAATATTTCAAACTACAAATTGATCGTTTCCTTACAAACATGTCGTACAGTTACAAATTAAAATCTTAAAAACCAGCTTCTCTCAATCATTTAGGGCACCGGTAAATGCATATAAAACTGACAGGCTTAAGACCTATCTTAAATGACATAAAAAATGTATATTACTATTAGTATCTAACATCAAGAATCAGAAGCCTATGAAAATGTATAATGCCCATTGCATCTATTGTCTACCACAGTTTATTATCTCCTTTCACTCTCAACTGTAGTGATATCAGTCTCGGATATCCTACATCGGATGCGACTTCATAAACCCTAAGCTATATCAATACTTAATGCATGCATTACATAAAGGCTAAATATTAACAATAACTGTAAATTTGTCCGTCATTACACGTTAGATGATTTCATAGCTTTAGGCAACTTGGGCCAAGAAAACCATATCACTTTGTTCATTCGTTAGGAAATTATTGATCGAGTGAAAATTGCAGTAATCATTTGTTAGGAAAAAAATTGACATGAGATTAGAAACTAAAGCATCACTTGGATGTCATAATAGATGAAACTAATGAAGAACCAGCAAAATGTAAATTCAATGTCATTGTGCAACCAAGGAAACCAAAGAAATTGAATGATAAATAATATCAAATAGCATGCAAGCATGTATTTCTTCTGATAAAATATCAAATATGCATAGCCTAAATGGCTATTCAGTTTTCATCTTTATAACTCAATGCTTTTTAAAATAAGTGTACTTCGATAAAGTTTAATATTCAAGAACAGAACAATAAAAGAACCTTACCTATGAGAGACAACAATATCAGAAAGCATGCACCTAGTTGAACAGACAGCCTGCTTCCCATTTTAGTCACGGCAATTGTATGAACATTTTCGGTTAAAGTTGTAGATCCAGTTCCAGTTCCCCAGAGACCAGCCAAGACACTACAAAGACCTTCCAAACCAATTCCTCGACTAAGAACTCCAGGAGTTGGAGGTCTCGATGCTACCAATAGAGAAGATGCATGGTATGAGCCAACCTGCAAAGTTTAAAGCAAATGAATATCACCAACAAAATTTAGTGATATGTAAATCCTGCATATAAAGAAAAATACAAAGAACATAGAATCTTAATTTTAAGATAGTATATTATTAGAAGGGGGAGCCTTGGCACAAAGGTGGGAGCTAGTGTCATGTGATTGGGGTCATAGGTTTGAATCATGGCATCAAGCTGTTCAAATACAACAGCTAGAGTCTACAACAGATTCACAAGGGGTCCGATCCTCCCTTGGATGCCCTTTTCTAGATAGTTGTAAATCTCTAATAAATTAGTAAATGATAAGATATATGACTAATCACAAAATTGCTTGAATCATTAAACTCTTGAAATTTTAGAACCAGATTAGTTTAAGAAACAATTTCTATTTTTGTTTCCTATTTTCAGCTTATATAAATTACAAAAATAAATCTTCATTTTCTGTTTTCAAATATTGGTATAAGAAACAGTGAACAATTGTAGATTGTTTTCACTGTTTCATTTGTAAACCATCAAAAACCATTATCAAACTGAAAATAAAAGAAAAAAAATGTGATACTTATGTAATTATTAGTGAAAACAGAAAATAGAATAATTTTTTCAAACCAAACGGGCCCTTGCCAACTTTTAGGGTTATTTCCTATGATTCAGTCATTTCCCAGGTAGATAGAACCTAAATTAATTAGTTGCCCTTGCTGTCGATTTCTGCTTGAAATGGAAACGAAGAATAGCGAAAAGAAAAGTTATTAATCATTTATGCTATGTTTGTTTTGGCGATGAGTGCCTTGTAAACGCACGTCCATCCGTAGCTACAATCCACAGCTACAATTTGTAGATTTAAATTTCCATGTTAAAATGCATTGCATTGTGCGGTGACGGTAGCCAAACTCGTTGCTGAACATACACTTAGAAATTAAAAATACGGAAAGCTGTCGTCTATTGTTTTATGTTTGGATTTGATAGACTATCCGACAACTAACAACCTCCAGAGTTCCAGATATTTCATTCACAGAAAAATTTCCCCATCACTAATAAATCTTGCGGTTAAAATGAAGTTACAAATAGTCATTGGTGAATACCACAAAAAATTTCTACTTATTTCACTAAAATAAGTTATTTTCGCAGGTCAAGTATAAATTTCCAAAAAAGAGTGTCAAATATAGTTAACTATGATAACACAAGCAAGACAAATTATTACATATATACAGATAGAATTAAGACAACAAATACAGTCCAGGAACAAAAACAGAAAAAGACAAGAAACTAACCGAATCCACGGATGAGATTAAGGAAACCATACACATTACAAGAGCCATTTTCCAGTGAAAGACGGGAACACCCCATTGTAACGGATAGGGAAATCTAAACCATGGAGAGGATTTCAATGCATGAGAAGTATCAACCCGACAATGCTTCATCCTAGAAAAATGCTTTCTGCAATGCTCTGAAACCATATTTGATGCAGGTATGTTTACATCACACCCTTTGTAGGTGTAAAACCCTGCTTCTGTAAGCAAGAAAGCATATGCCCAAGTAATTGCTAGACCAAGAGGAATCTGTCAGTTAGATAAAGAAAACAGAGATCATTTATTACACCACATAATATTATTTCAACCGCTGTTGAATAACTTAGAAAGATAACGTAACATTCCACTTACTGCGTAGATTAGAAATATGCGATGTCCAAGAACAGATATCTTACGAAGATACTGTAGAAAGCAGGCAATAACAGATAACAAAATTTAGTTAAGTGCAACAACCAGTACAATATGTACAGTACACATTTTAAATAAATATTTTAAAAAAGAAATAGGCCAATTAATAAAAACTTACAAGAGAGAAAACAATAACCACTAATATCTGTACTGCACCAATCTCAAGACATGTACCCACTAATGGGAATCCATAACTGAAAAATGAAAGTCCAACTGCAGCAATAGTTGGGGATACAACTACAGGATTGATCAACCTGAAAGGAAACTCATAAAATGAGGGTCGCTATCAACTACATTGAACTGAAATGATATGAAATGTTTTCATTTCAAAAAGCTCAGGTACTGAAGTGGTTTCACATTGCATCCAAAAGTACATTTCTTGGCCATCTAATTTAAATATACTAAGAGCAACTTGCCCAACACTGTTTGAGGGGAGGTGAGGGGGAATTTTTTTTTAAATCTGCCACATGGGATCCCCATAAAAAGACCTTGACGTGAACTTACTCTTATTATAGTCTCTGTGTTCGATTGTATATGTCCTCTCATATAATTGTATTCTTTAACTATTTAATATGACAATGCTAATAAGAGTTAGCTCAACTAGTAAAATTGAATTGTGTCAATAATACTAAGGTATTTATTAATTAGGTTCAATGATTGTTGGCATTCCATCATTGGTTGGTCATGTAACCTATAACTACAAGTACCACTGTCAGTCCTCCTCAAGACTTAAGGCATGGACAAGGATTTAGGATCATCCAAATGGGTGTGATTCAGATATTAAAGCCATACCAATAACCAATTTGTTGATGATAAAGTCAGCAGTATCGCATGATGTAATAAGATGTCTAATGTTTGTCATCCATTAAATATAATAATCAGTTAAGAAATGAATTCTGTGTGTAAATATTTTCTGCCCCTACAAATGTTTCTTGACCGATTAACCTCTAGGATTTTATTATTACTTCAGTTTCTCAACCTTTGTGACACACATTCCCTCTGTCCACAGCAATAAATCCTGCTGACTGGAAAAATGAAAAAAATCATACCTTACTAAGAGTGACATAAGTCCGGTATATCCAAGTAGAGCTTGAAAGGCGGACCCAATAATAATAGCCCCCTGAAGCTCCCTCATTATATGCTTGAATTTCTGCAAAATGACAAAGATACCTTATCAGCTTCCTTGTTTCAATTATGCTGGCAAAAATTATAATAAGACAATCCCACGTGATGTTATGAATAACAAAAATTGTTGGAAAACTAACACAGGACTTTGATGGATTGAAATATAGACAGTAATTAATATCATCAAAAACATAAAGAAACGAAGAAAGAAACATCCATACATCATTTCCATTTAAGCCTTGTAACTCTGGGGAGTTTATTATCGCCAAAGCTGGCGCCAAGTAAACGAATGAAGGGCCTTGTATCAAAGGCAATCTCGACCCAAAACTAATATGCAACAGAGTAGTCAACCCCGAAACGAACAACACTGTTGATACGACATTAGAAATTTCCTCCTGCATATTCATTAGCACATTAGACAACAGCATAATAACAGCTTCATAATATAAAGGAGAAACATAACACCAAAAAAACTCGAAAATCACTCACATGAGAACCTCCCATGGCAGGAACAATAACAAGCGGAATAAGAACCAACGAACCTAACATTGAAATGTAATGCTGAATACCATACACCGCAATCGGAACTACAACATAACACAATCATAATCAAAACAAATTTTCAAAATTAGAAACTAACATGTGATTACATTAAATTATTTCATTTTCTCAAATTATTATCGGCATCATGTGTCAGGTGTCCGTGTCTGGTTTCGTAACTCATAGATAAAATTCAAAACACCAAAATTTCCAAAAACATTTCGAATTATACCTAATCCAGGAAAATCTCTTAGCTCATATTTCATATGAGCATGCCTAGACGCAAATCCTTCATCATCAACAACCAAACCATCAACAACTTCCTCATTCCTCGACGTCCTCCTCACCTGCGTTGCCTGCTCTGTTCCCGTCCCCGTACCTGTCCCCGGTGCCGGATTCACCTGTCCATTAGTACTCGGAACACCATCAGAATCTCTCCGTTTCTTCACCGTTTGATCTTTAACAACCGGCACCGCAACCGGAACGGCGGTTGCATTCACATTATTACTCTGTACGACGCCGTTTGATGGAGGACGAACCGAACCGGCTTCAAGATCCACTTGCGGCGGTTCAGGAGGAAGCCGGTTTATCTGACCGGAATTACTAGCATTAGTCTCACCAGAGAATTTGGGTTTAAAACCGGTTTTCTTCGCCCAAGAAGAAGGCGGAATTGGTTTGGAATCAGTTGGCGGTGGCCAGGAAGGGTGCCGGTGGCGGTTGTTGGGATCGGGATTCGACATTTTACGGTGGAGTTAGTTGAGCATTGCGGTTAGATCTGAAGAGTGGTGGCGCGTGAGAATGTAGAAGTGCGAAAGTGGAATGGAAGGGTTTCAGTTAGGGTTTTAACGAAGGAACGGAAAAAGAGAGAGAGAATATGAGTGAGGAAGTGAGTGAAACTGAAATGAAACCAGTGGTTGAAGGAGTGTTGTGTGGACTTGAAGTACTGGAACACCGTTACAGTATTAATTAATTAATTGACTTATTAGTACTAATTAATTGGTTAATTGAATGATTAATTGATTTTTACAAGTGTTGTTTGTACTTTCCCGGGACAATCGGTGGAGCCGAAATATATGGATGTTTGGATTGAGAGACCAAATCAAATGGGAGGATCTAGTCAGAGGGATTAGCAGAAATGAATTATTAAAAAAAATTATGATGTAATACCTTCATCCCTAATTATATGACCTTTTTGCTAAAATCACGGGAATTAAGAAAATGGATATTTGTATTAAAGTTGTTTGTAATCAATTTTATCTTAAAAGAGAGTTAGTTTATGTTTTCCATATGCTATTTATTGCTAATTGAAGAAAAAAAATGTATAATAAATAGGGGTATGCATATAAAGAAATAATTAATGTAGTTGGAAATAGCAGAGGGCTCTTATAAAAAGGGACAAAAAATTTTCTCAAAAAGGTCTTATAATTAGGGACGGAGGTAGTAATACACTTCAAAAAATAGAGTAAATTTCACTCCTCTTCCCTCAAAGATGTTTGAATTACACTAATTTCCCCACTTATGTTAAAATATACACTCCCCGCCTCTCTGATTCAAAACATATTAGAAATTTTTTCACTCCCCTCCCCTAAGAGAAGCTTGAATTATATTCTCCTCCTCTCTTATGTTAAAATCTACACTTTACTCCCTCAATAATTTTTTTATTTCTAATAAACTAGAAAAAAATAAAAACCTAACACACTTTGAAAAAAAATAGTATTGTGAGTCTATTTTAATATAATCAACATTTAAATACGTATTTTTTGCTATTTTTTATTCACAGTTTCATTAACGTGTAATTTTAAACCCTATAAAAAAATATGAAACAACCCAAAATAAAATAAAAATATGTGAAAAATTACGAAAGACAATAAAGCATGGTTATTTAAAAGTTTATTTTATACTCTAAATTATAAAATCAATAGAAAAATATTTAAATTTAATTATCATTGACATTTAAATATGAAGAAATGAATTGATTTTTCTTAAATGGTACTAGTTCAAAATTAGTATATATCATAAAAATATTTATTTATGTTAAAAATAGATTAAAGTGTACTGCATTTTAATTATTAAGGGAGAGAGTTGTAATTCAATCATCTTATAAGAGAGAGGAGTATATATTTTACTTTTCAAGGGAGGGAAGTGTATATTTTAACATAAGAGGAGAGGGGAGTGTAATTCAAGCATCTTTGAGGAGAGGGAAGTGTAATTTACTCAAAAAATACTACTCCTTCTGTTTCTAAATATAAGCAAAATTGATTTTTTAGGTTCATTTAAGTAATGATGTATGTGGTTCATAATTAATTGAGTGAACTTAAAAAGTCAATTTTCCTTATATTTAAAAACGGAGAGAGTAGTGGTTAAGAAACAAAAAGTACTCCCTCCGTCTCGGATTAATTGAGTCAAAAGTTCATTTAACACGTATTAAGAAAAATGTATAAATGAAGGAGAGAGAAATAGTTTTAAGTGCACTTATTAAGTATTGGTGTATTTTCCACTATCATAAATGTAAAGTGGAATATATTGAATTGGGAATGATGAAAGTAGTATTAATTAGAGTTATAAAAGGAAAAAAGTAATTAATATTGTATTGAAAAGTAAAATGACTCAGTTATTTTGAAACACTTTTTTTTTTTTTGCAAATGACTCAGTTATTATGGGACGGAGAGAGTATAAACTTAAATTTGGCATTTGTTATTTCTCACTATTTTCAAGACAATATTTTTATTTTAACATGTGTTTCTACGACCCCTCTCAAAAAAAATGTGTTTCTTCGATCATCCTCCATCTTGCAGATGAATTTGTTTCACGTGAAGTAAACCTTAAGTGGGACCCACCTTTTAAATATTAAAATATTGAAATATAATGATATAGAATTATTGATAAATGGTTAACAAGTTTTTCGTTTAAGAAATTTGTGTGAGATGGTAGGTTGCAGTCTTGAAGAGATTGACCGTCGATAAAATATTACTATAAAAGTTATAAATAAGTGATATGTATACATGTGAAGTACCAAAAGATGTGGCCATTGTGGATCCTCTAATGGCACTATTCCAAAAAATAAAAAGATCTTCATCCTCTTAGAATGTAGTTGAGAGGTAAGCAAAATAATTATTTCGGTCAAAATTCGAATCAATTTATAATTGGTAAAAGATTGTATTAATCAATGGCATTTTGAATGCATGTTTCTTTTTAAACTTAAATGTAATTTTGGTAATCATATTTTAGTAAAACTGTAATTTTGGTCTTTGTATTTTTTTATTGTGCAATTTTTCTCCTCCGCTTTAGAAATTTTCCTACTGTTTAATTTGATAGTATCACAACATATTAGGTAGCTTGACATAAAAATGAATCGTTTAGTTGTTGAGAGTTTTCAAAAATAGGATGTTAAGTTAACTTGAGTCCCGACCAAAATATACAAAGCCAAAAAAAAAAGACCGTTTAAAAATATACAAAAGGTTGAGAGTGCATAATCAATTGACAAGATCAAAATTATGAATTTGTAAAAAAATATTTAAATGGAGGATCAAAATCTTTCGAAGATCAAAGAGTCTACATTGTCACTATAAATTTGTTTTACCATGTCCTCGTGAACTTAGCTCAATTGGTAAAGATAATGTATAAAATATGTAAGGTCTGGAGTTTAAACCTCAGCCACCATAAAAAAAAAAAAAAAAAATACCATGATAACCAATTCTAACGTAGAGGTCAAGGTCATACGTAAAAAAGGTATCATGTGGGAAACTTTTGAAAGGGTTTTCATTAAGAAATTTATCTATTTTGTGAGTGTTCTTTTATTGCTAAGTTGTGACAATGGCTTAGTTTGATTATTGGTTACAAGATTGATACTTCCTCCATTACCAATATTTTATCTAAGTGTGGACGTTCTTGATCACCTATTGTTATTTTGATTGCAGTCCCAAACATAATATCAATGAAATAAGCTGTCATATATCATTATACTCTACAGAATTTAACAAAATCTTCACCTAACCCATAATCCTACTTTTAAAGACTACGGTTAAATACCCCTCCTAAAATTAAGGACTTGTTTTAGGTGCCCTAATTGTGGGAAAAAGGTTGTGACTTGTGACGTGAGGAGTTTAAATTTAAATATTAATAATACGAGTATATTGTGGTCTTCGTTTATGTTAGAGAAAAATAACATGGAAAATCTCTCTTTTCCCTTTCTTTTTTGTGAGATGTCACAAAAACTCTTGTTTCATCTCTATCATTTACCAAAAGGGGTGGTTTATAGTTAATTTTTGACCCAAAACCACCTCTCTAAATCGTTTTTTTCTTTCCCTTTTATTGAAATAAGTGATTTTCATATCTATTACGTTTTTTATTATGATTTCATCGTCTTAGTGCGACGTTGGTTTGTTCGTTGTCTCTGTGCGACATTGTTTGTATTTCTTGTTTCGTTCAGGTTCAGATTGTCAGATCAACTTCCGATCCGGTGCAGATCCAATCAATGACTTTGACGTCGTCCACGTTGCAGATCCGAAGACATGAGTATTCTGGAGACTTAAATATAGTTATATGTTTTTGTACTTTGTCGTTTTATGTTATTAACATGAATGTTGTGAGTTTGTTCGCAAATACATCATTTTTGTTTTTAGCGAATTTGCATTGTATCGATGTACTATTTCAATTTGAATAAATGAATATCATTTATTTTTATAAAAAAAATAAATAAATAACATGGAACATTCGGATAGATTTTTGTTGGTAACATTCAATCATTTAATAACATTATATTTTTTGTTGTATTTAATTATTTTAAAATAATTTACATTTTGAATTAATTTTACAAAAAAATATAGTGGCATGCTAACACCTTCGAAATATTTTGAATCATTTAATAACATTATGCTATTAATATTTTGAATTAATTTTGTATTGAATTTTTTTAATATATTTTTAAAAGGTAGACTATACAGGTTTCAAGATGATTTTATTATATTTGATTCTTTAACTACAACACACTTGTCAGTGCCTCCATAAATATATCGATGAACAACAAAAACTTCAATGGTATCAATTCATTTTTCAAATAGTAAACGAAATACAATTGGATTTGGTTAAGAAGGAAATATAGGCTCCACATAATGGTGTGACCGTGTCAGCTAGTCACAAGTGATACAAGTAGAAAATGAAGTCATGATGTAATGGGTGGGGTTCACTTACTTCACAAGTTATCAAGAACTATAATAAATAATTATGGAGAGAAGTGGATAAAAAATAATTGAAAGGATGATAATACAAAATGATAGCCGGAAACAGTGATGAAAAACCAGAATGAAGATAGCAACGACTAATTTTATTTGCACATATTGGTATGTGGATACGATACAAAACTCAAAAGTCCAACTAGCCGTTTGATAATGAAAAGCCATGGTTGTAAAGCATATTGTTTTTTTACTCGCGAGCTTAGCTCAGTGATATGGACAATGCATAAACTATGTAAGATTTGGGTTCAAACCCCAGTTAACAAAAAAAAAAAAATATTGTTTTTGTTGCACGAGGAAAGAAAGGAAAAAGAAAATAAAACGAATAAAATTAAGTGATTGAAAAGGATACGCTTGAAAGATCATCCAATAAAGCATATGATAAACATGATCGGGTTTATTGGACATAACAAACTGATTTGAACTATTAATTACAGCTTAGTGAAAATGTCTGCACACAATTACTTTCTTGAAGGATATGATGAATATCAAGAGTTTAATGTTCTTTAGCAAGATGGCTCAGTAAGAGTTTCAAGATATTTGCATAACGATGGGCAAGATGGTTCAGTAAGAGTTTCAAGATATTTGCATAACGATGGAATTGTGGAGTGTTTTTTGTCAACATCTACACTACATGAAGAGAGTCAGAGTAACATATAAGTTTGTTATAGCCGATGTCACAACACAACTTGATGTCAACCAAGAGAAATCTCCACATGACCAAAGAAACGAAGTTTAAAATTGTCATCATACTTACGGATTAGACCACCATAATCGACCTTTTCTGAATTTGTCAAACACTTCCATCAACATTGAGGAATGATGATCATAGTGTGCTCATCTCCACGTTGCCAACTCACCACCCTCAATGTATGAATACGAGAGGGATTAAGGATCAGTCCCAAAAACTTGATACACAAGTTGAAATTGGAAGAAATAGTTGTAATCATACAGTACTTGATATTTTGCAAATCAAACGAATCATACGTGACATTGTAAATATTGATAATAAAGTTCAAGATTTTTTTGGAATGTTAAAACATATTCACATTGTATTTTTCTCATTTTACAAAGCTTTAGAATTTTCTTAGAGAATGTGAGATATTTAATTAAATTATTTTCAAAAATATATTGGAAAAGTTGTTTGAATATATGTAAGTAAAATTAGAGAGAAGTAATGTACTGACTGGTTGGTCAAATTTGGTGGTAAAAATGTTGATTCTTTGAAGATATGGATGTCTTCTTTTCCTCAACTAAATATCAATCTGCTTGCGGATACCTCTGGAGTATTTAGACAATGAATTGCTTAGTTTCTTTTTATTGTTTTCCCCTTGATGAAAAAAAACTCGAACTTCAAACACGTTGTAGTCTACTGTGTATCGCAAGATACATGTATGTTTTCATCAATTTTTTAAACAACCCTAGTTATAAATAAATTAGTAATGATTTTGAAACAGAATTTAGTTCGCACAAATACACTTGAAATCTCAAGGAAGTCCATTGATCATGATAAAAGGAATTTACAAGATGCATGATTTTAATAAAACTGTTTGCATTTTTTTTATTCAACCCCAAGTTATATCTTATATCAAAATTGACAAGTCTAAACTCTTAAGATTCGTTTGATGGTCAGGATAGGAAGACAGGATATGATACATTAATAATATCCTGCTGAAATCTTATGTTTGATGCACCAAAAGAATAAGATAGAATAAACCATTTTCCTATCCTATCTTGACTTTCCTTTGTAATTTCTATCCTGAGTATAAGCTGAGTTAGAAATTATCCTGATGGGATTAGAAGATCATTCCTTATTTATTATCTTGATATTCTGTCATTTTTAAAATATTGTCATTTTTAAAATAATGATAGCATGTATTTTCTATTATAATTAATAACATGTCATTTTTAAAATATTTAATTAATGATGAGGGCAATTTTTTCATTTAATTATAATGATATCTTGTTTGTTATCATGTGCGCATCAAACACATGATAAGATTAATGTTTATCATGTTCTTATCATATCCTATCTCTATCCAGCTTTATATCATATCATATCTCTATCTTATCCTGACCATCAAACGGACCTAAGAGTTTTGTGTAGTAATATAAAAAAATAGCTTCGGGTAGGGGTGTACGTGGGTTGAGTCAACCCATAAAATTTCGTTAAACCCACCTATAAAACCCATAAAAAAAATGGGTTGGGTCGGGTAATTGGGTTGGTATAGTTTCTAAAAATAAAAAAACCCATATAAATAATTAGGTTTTAGGTAAAATCAGACTCAAACCCAGAAATCCTCTCATTCAATAATGTCAATATTTTTTATCTTTATTTTCATAGAGTAGAAGAAAAATATTAAAGGTTATGGTCATAAACCAAGTTATATTTCCAAAATTGTATCCTATATGACGAAAATCAAAACATGCTAGAGTTACAAATCAAGATGTTGCACTTTTTGGTTATTTTAATACTAATGCAATTTTATATCATGCAATTTTAGTTTGTTGCAAGTATTTTATAATGGAGTTTATTATTTGATATTATAATTTATTATTCTATGATGTATAAAATTATAGTAAAAATCAGTTAACCAATTTTTTTTAAGAATATTAAAAACTAGAGTAATATTTAAGACAAATTTTGAGTACCTGTCATTTAGTCATTTAATATTAAAAAAATAGAAAAATAAGTTGGGTAACTCATTACTCAATTCAACCCAACCCAGATATTAGCGGGTTTACTCAAACTCACCCAATGATACAATAAATGGTTATTTTACCTCACCCAAACCGAAGTACCCTATATGGTTTATGTTTGGTTAAACCTAACCTAAACCGACCCACGTACACCCTAGTTTTCGGATCTAGTTTGTACCATTGAAAGAAGGTAAAACTTAAAAGTAAGATTCTTCACTGTCTTAAACTTGAGTAACATCCACTCATTCTAAATTTTTGCTAAGAAAAAAATAAATTGACAAACCTAATTATTATACTTTAAGCTAATTAGATTTTGTTTATTGATTTACCATACACCACCACCTAGCAGCGATTCCCTAATAATCTCTCTAGGTTCTTATATATTAATCCTACAAATGTAAACTTATGTTATTTGCACATGTTGTTCTAGTCCTAGTGTTATGTTAGAAATGGTGGTTTCAGACACTTTGAATGACTGATTTTCACTATTTTAGATTCGGTGTTGGATCAATCCAATCATGCATGCATATATCCGACTCCACTTAAGTAGTCAATCGAACACAAGCCAGCAAACAGTTTCTAAATTAACTTATTTATTTGAGAAAAAAAATTCTGCCCTTTATGCCAAAAAAAATGATAAATCTTTCATCTGTTGAATTTATTTTATCAAAATACCCCTGTTTGAATTTGTGTTTGGCGAACAAGACTTTTTTTAATAATTTATTTTATTTTGCTTGTTTGGTGTTATTTTGGCGAACAAGGAATTTTATATTATTTTTTTCTTGTTTTGGAAAAAGTTTGACGAACATCATTTTTTTTAACTTTTTTTTGTTTTTTTGTTTAGACTTATTTGAATTTTTTTATAAAAATTAAAAAAATAATTACATTGGAAATAAACTAAAAACACCTATTACAAAAATTTTGGTCTTCTTTTATTTCTGTGAGTACCACATACAGAAATAATATTTAAATAAAACGAAATCAAATCTAAATAAAATAGACTCAAATAATATATTAAAAACACTAATTTATTGACTCATCATTCATAAAAATATCTTACATTTCTACTGCTGGAGACATGGCATGATCGGTGTTTCTTACCTTGTGTATGGTATGATCCATTGTGATTTCAAATTGAAAAGAAAAATTTTAAACACAAAGGCAACTAGAACTTTTTTAACAGAGGTAGATAGTAAGTTGTGAGTTGAATGAGTAGAGCAGAAAACTTTATTTATAGTGTTCGTTAAATACTTTGGCGAACATACCATACAAATAATATATTAAAAACACTAATTTATTGACTCATCATTCATAAAAATATCTTACATTTCTACTGCTGGAGACATGGCATGATCGGTGTTTCTTACCTTGTGTATGGTATGATCCATTGTGATTTCAAATTGAAAAGAAAAATTTTAAACACAAAGGCAACTAGAACTTTTTTAACAGAGGTAGATAGTAAGTTGTAAGTTGAATGAGTAGAGCAGAAAACTTTATTTATAGTGTTCGTTAAATACTTTGGCGAACAATAAATACTTCACCGAACAAGTACAATTACCACGATCAACTTCCTAAAAACCAAAACTTGTTGAATGTGGTACCCACGGACACAAAAGAAGACTAAAATATTTGTAATAGGTGTTTTTAGTTTATTTCCAATGTAATAATTTTAAAAAAAAATTATAAAAAAAACATTCAAATAAGTCTAAACAAAAAAAGAAGTTAAAAAACGAAAAAAAGGTTCGCCAAACTTTTTTCAAAACAAGAAAAAAATAATAGAATATTCCTCGTTCACCCAAAAATAAACACCAATCAAGCAAAATACATTACAAAAAATGTCTTGTTCGCCAAGCACAAATCCAAACAGGGGTGTTTTGATGGGGGAAAAAAATCAACAGAAGGCAGATTTATCATTTTTTTGGCATAAAGGGGAGAAAAAAAATCCATTTATTCTCTACTGTGTACAACAAATGCATAGCAGAAACGAGACGAGTCTTTATTGGCACTTTATTAGAACCAATGCTGCTTGTTTTGGAGCACATGAACCATTGCATAATTATATCAACATAACTCGACAGTCTCTAAGAATATTCAATTTTGCAAAATGAATCGGTGCTTAGGGGGCTTTCAAAATGTCAAGGGAGCTTTCAAATGCAAAAGGAGGTAAACTTGAAGTACTAAAATGGAGCAATTGAAAGTTAGGGTGCAATTGGAAGACTTAGGGGTTAAAATTGTACTTTAGCCATTAGTTTACTTTGTTTAATGAACCAAAATATGCATAAATTTTATTAATTTAATCTTGAATATTGTTTTGCACTAGCCTAAAGCCCATAATTCAATCTCTAGTAAGCCCAAATACATTTAGTCATGAAGCATCAAATCCTCTTCTGCCAATAAACATCACATGACTAGTTTCAGATTCTCCACTCTGTAATTCCTCAATGACTTGTAACGGATATTTGGACTTGATATTGATGGTACACTGTCGTAATGTCTCAACGATTTGTAACGGATGCTTGGGCTCAACATTGATGGTACATTGTCCTCATGTATGCCTGTAAAAGACATCATTCACCACCAACTCTAGGTACTCAATTTATACCCTATTAGTACATCTCACTCTTTGCACTCCAGATTGATGACGTCGTTTGTAGGAACTAAATTTTCCTATATTTTTCTTTCCTAAAAATAAAAAACTCCCAAAAAAAACTTCACATAACTTAAAAACAACAACCCTACTAGCAACATCGTCGTGGATTTGCTTAGATAAAGGGTAAAACTATCACAATATTCGTACAATTTCGTTGAGAAGTCAAATTACTTCTTATTAGTTCATGCAATGTTTATCTTCGTGGAGAACCCTCATCCACTTGCCAACAACCCTAACTTGTTTCAGTAATAATAAAAGATTAATATGAGTAGGATATTTGCTCATACAAAATCAATTTCACATGTCCCTATATTCAAAATTAGCTAAAGCATCTATATAATGATTTGATCCACAATACCCATCACATACCTTAACACGTTGCGAAATTCTCATACCTAGAATACCACTGTGACTACCATAAATTAAATCGTCTACCACAATCTTAAAAAGAAGCAAACCTTTCATGATGTTTCTTTGTCTAGCCTCTTAAAGCCTTTCTAAAACACCTTAAAGTTCAGCCACATGACTCACATTAACGATAGTTAACTTTAAAGTTGTCATTATACAATGGTATGATATAGATAAGTTAAATTACACTTGTACTAGTTAAATATTGAAAAATTGCTCTTCACTCATACACTTTTGCTCATTCCCAGGTGTTCTGACCAAAATACCCCCAACGCGATTTAAGTCATTTAGGTACAAAGCCAACGTGATTTAAGTCATGTTGAGGAAGAGTTTTGGTATTTTTTTTCCATCAATTATTCACAAAGATGCTATTTTTTTAAGACCCCAAACGTACAATATGTTATATTCATTTTTTAAAAGCATGTCATGTCTTAGAAACAACAATAACAACAATTCATTCATGATCCAAAATAAATCATAACTAAAAATACACAAGTACGCGTAATAAATTCCAAAATTAATAGAATACGACAAATTAATCTAGTTTTAATTTCATCTCCGTTCAATTAAACGAAGTGTTACATTTCATTACATTATCTATAAATATGTGGTATCATCATGATGTTGGATTTAAATTAAATTCTTGAAAGTTTGCGGAAAATGTCGGCATTGAAGTGTCTTATACTTAGTGTAAAATTTTGCTAGTATCTTTCAAAACTCAAAAGAATGAAGAGAACACAACATATGTATTCTACCGAATCAACTATATAAGTTATCACATTGAATCCATTCATATAGGTAGAGTTATCACAAAAAAGAATGCATCTTAGTATATTCTTTTATACTTAATCCTACTGCCCTGCCAAGTGACAAGTTTCAATTAACATAGGTGTATGATCAAGCTGCAAACAACATCTTAGGAATGCATTCCCTTTTGTGACACTCAGCCTATACAAAAAATTCGATGTGAAAACCTATATAGTTGATTTGGCAGAATACATGATGTGTTATCTTCATTCTTGTGAGTTTTGAAAGAGACTTGCAAACCTTTACGTTGAGTATAAGACACTTCAATACCGACATCTTCAGAAAACTAACAAAAATTAAACTAAAATCCAACAAAATAATGACAACATAATAATATTAGCTAAACATCTTCCTCCGACCGAATCAAACTCTTGAAAATATCTTCAGGCGATCTCACCAACGTAGCATCCATCTCGATCCTCGGGAACATGTTGTGCTGACCAAATATTGAGGACATGCTCCTCACGTCGTCGTCGTTCCTTAACTCCGACCGACTAAACGCCAATCTCCCCTCTGAGTTGAACGATGGACGTTCATACCAAACGTATTCCACCCTCCTCGTGTTTCCGTGGTCGAGTCGTTGGTTGATTTCATTCAATTGATCATTCAGTTCTTTTTACATGACATCATCCCGAACCTTGAACAAATTAGGGTTTCCACTGTTGAAGCATACTTAAGCGTTGAACAAATTGTCCATTGTTTCAGATCTACACCATAAGAAATTAAAAACAATCAATGGAAAACTCATTTAGACATTTCATCAAACACTTTGAGTGTAAATTATACATAAGCCCTAAAACTAAAAACTACAACATAAATATGCAAACATTTAAACATTTAAGCAACATAAGTCATTTACATGTAAACATTGTATCATTTCTTGCCAAAAAAATCAAAATTTAAATAAACCCTAAAACTAAAAAATTTCTAATTTAAGAGGAAAAAATGTAACATTTAAACATAAAATGTCAATGGTACTTGATTATGAAAACTTACTTGTTATTGAAGTGTTAATTGATTTGAACTTGAAGAAATTGGGGATATGGATGATTTGAGAGAGTTTTTAGAGATTTTAGATATGAAATGAAGAAAAATGAAAAAATGAGGTATTGACTGACCTTTAAATGTATGCCACGTGACTTAACTTACGTTGGATGTACCGAACGTGACTTTAGTCACGTAGGTTATACCTCAACATGACTTAACTCACATAAATTATATTTCGACGTGACTTAAGTTACGTTCTGTTTGTGTCACCAAGCAGAATAGGCAAAATTGCTCGATTCATGTATTTATACATAATCCATTCATTTTCATCCATGTTTTCATCAATCATTCAAAATACGCAAATTCATTCATTCATTCAATCATTGAGAGTTATAATACGCAAATTCATTCAAAATTATAAAACGCAAAAATAAAACCGAAAATGAATCAAAATGTCATGAAAATGTGCAAAGGCTAAACCATCATATCCAAAAACATCTAAAAACAAAGGCATTGTTATAAGCCATTAGAAAAATCTCTTTTATTCTTCTCCCTCATCAATGTTAATTTCAATAGGATTGTCCTCTGCAATTCTTAGGGCACCTATTTTTGTTGTGGACCAAAATAAGAGGTCCTTCAACTCCTTCTCAGCTTGTTGAATGTACAATAGCACCTTGGTATTGTTTTTTTTTTTAAGATCTTTCACATTTGATGTCATGTCATGTCATAGTGGTTTTTGCTTTCTTTTTCAGTTGAGTAACATTTTCACCCTCCTTTTATTGTTGGGCCTCACCCTCCTTTTTGATCTGTGCACTGTGTCATGGTTTCCCTGCCTGCTCTCAGCTTGTCAGGTCGCTCAGACATATGTACAAAACATAAAACAATGCCAAAAAATCAAAGATTTTTATAGCGACGTTTCAATCTATAAACTATCACATTGCACTCAAACTTACTATAATCAACATTAAGAATTCAATTTCTAACTAATTTCATCATCATCATTGCGAAACAAAATAAAAATCATTGAGGTAAACACCTAAAGTTCAACATAAAATCCAACAATTTCTAACTCTAACCTAACTCTAACCTACCACACTTGAGTCAAACTTACTCCAATCAATATCTAAACAACAATTTCTAACTTAATTCATCATTAACAATAAAAAATTCTAACATGCAAATTCTACCCTAAAAACCTAAAGTTATGAAATTTAATAAAAAAAAAATCTAACTTTCAAACAAAAAAAAAACAATGCCAAATGATCACAATCACATACTTGATGTTGGGTAGAATTTGATGTTGCTTTGATCAAAGTTGATGAAAATCGCACTTAGGGGTTCTCAAAGTTGCACCTGATGTTTTGGAGAATGTATGACAAAATGGTTGTTGTTATGTCTCTATACCATAACACAACTTGACTTAAGTCGCACCAACATGAGTTAAGGGCGGCATTTACCGTAGGAGAGGGGGATAGGTCTCCTACGGTATGAGAGTGTATAAAAAGTTTTTTTTTTTACACTAAAATAACCTGTGTTTACATGTTTGTAAACATTTTTTTTTTGACAAAGGGTTTGTAAACATTAGTAACCTGTTGTTGGAGGTAAATTATATTTAAGTTATTCATTTACCTGAAGGGCAATGTTGGAATTTTCTCTTAAATAAAAAATTATTGTCCCACTTAGATCTGCCTCAGGATTACAGCTAGTCTCCTTCTTCTCTTCCCTGAACAACAATACAACATCGAAGAACATTATTTTCCTCTCTTCTTTGGATTATTACTTGCAAATCATTTTCCTCTTCCTTGCCATTCAATGAACTGATAATATCGGCCATGTCTCTAGATTCTTGAATTTACGGTGGATTTGCATCTGGACGTGAAGCTGGAATCCATATTGTGTATCGTATTTGCAGATTTGGTAGTGTACGATGTCGTGATTCTTTGTTGAGTTTAAATCTCAGTTCATCAAGTACAAAGGTTAGGTCTGAAATCTTATACATTGATTTAATTATGTAAATCTGAAGGAATACTTTATATAAATAGAATGAATCTTATTTTAGACCAGCAAATTTGAAAGAACTTACACTAATGGTGTTTGAAATAGCAAATTTGAGTTTATGTTATAGTATATGCCGTTACATAAATGCTTAAAAGAACTTATAAAACAGGTACATAAGGTTATTTATCTAGATTATGTAATGATATAAGCATTTGAAAACCTATTTTGAAAGAGCTTATAAAATAGCTTATGAGACCAATTTGTGCTTATTTTCACAAACTTCCGATGTAGATGATATATTCTAATTTTTTTTAAGGAATATATTCTGAAAATTATATATACCGTGATTTTTCAGAGGTTAGGAGATGTTTGTGTCTTTGAACTAATTAAGAAGAATGATTTAGTTTTAAAGTTCATGTTTTCAAAAGGGACAACTAACGTATTTGTTTGAAGTTGTTGTTTTGAGTGATAGTAACTTGAACTAATTAACACTTTCTTTTCCATCAAATAGGTGAAGTGAAGTAAATTTCACCTTCTTTCTTGGCTGTAGTTTTACCCTCATTCTATCTTCAATCGTAGAAACAAGTTATCCAGCTCCTATAATGAGTTCCAAGCAATGAACTAAAGTGTTTCTGCCTCCATTGGATCTGAAGCTATTTTTCATCAGTAATCCAAACTTAAGTTGATAAATCTTCAGTAAATTAAACAGGTAATTTTTTAAATCGTACATGTTATTACCTAAGTTTGAGGGATTGATGCAATATTTGATAGAAATCGCATATATGTGTTGGTATAGGCTGAGATATGGAGTCGAATGAAGATGTTGTTTGTGATAATGTCGGCCATGAAGTGATGCAAGCTTACCATGTAAGTTATAATTTGCAGACATACTTTCACTGTTGTTGAAACAACATGTTTGTTCAATTTTTTATTAAGTAATTTCTTTTCTTTTTTTTAGCAAGCACTGAGTGAGATAACACATGAGAATGACAGGGGTAATCTTGTTGTGGAAGGGGATAATGACTGTGATGGAGGTTTGTGTGGCGAAGAACAGGATGGTGATGATGAAAAATTTATGGCTGAAAAGGGTGATGAACATGTTGAATTTGAAGGAGGTGAATACGATGAAAATGATGATGATCATTATTATGATGATGATGATGATGATTATGGTGATAGTGATAGTCATTTTTGCTAACAATCGTAGTGATTTTGGTGATAGCGATGAGGAGGAAAGTTCAAATATAGATGCTAACACAAATTCTATTGTTGTTGATGATGATTTGGAAGAAAATGAATCAATATTTTCAGATCTCAATCTAGACGAATCATTTGTAATTGAAGATGTTAACGATATTGTAAAGATGGATATGTTTAGCTTGCAAATTGAAGACGTGTCAAAGTTGTGATTCAATAGTATAGAGTTTGCCTACAATTTTTATTGTTGGTTTACCAAGATGAATGGCTTTGCTGTCCGGAAAGGTCAAGTAATAAAAAGTAAGAATGAAGATGTTGTTCAACAAACATTTATGTGTAATCTAGAAGGTGTCAGGCTAGATAGCGGTTTAACTACTGGGGAACACAATCGTGGTCTGAAACATGAAACTATGTGTAGATGTGAAGCAAAATTTCTAGTGCATATTGATATAATTTCACATCGATGGCACATCACAATTTTTATCTTTGATCATAATCATTATATGTTCAAAGAGAAAAACTGCGGGTTGTTGGCCGCTCACAGAAATCTTAGTAAGTCATATAAGATCCAAATTAGGAATTTTGGCAACGCTGGAATCAAAGTTAATAAAATGATGGGTGCCTTTGCAAATGTTGTTGGGGGTATGATAAGGTAGGATTTTTGAAGAAGTATGTGCATAATCAAATTCTAAGACAACGAAAAGAAATGTCTTCCAATGCCAATGGAGCCGTTAGGTATCTCACAGATCTTCGCGCTAAAGATCCGTTGATGTTTGTAGCACACACAGTTGGTTCTGATGGTATTTTGAAAAACTTATTTTGGTGCGGTGGGGAAAGTCAAAAGAATTATGAGGTCTTTGGTGATGTGCTTGCTTTTGATGCCGCATATAAGAAAAATAAGTGCAAGTGTCCGTTTGTTGTCTTTTCTGGTGTTAATTACCATAATCAAACAATAAATTCTGATATTGCCGTAAATTCAAATGAGGTTGAAGGGACGTATGTTTGGTTGTTGGGGCAGTTTATGGTTGCAATGAAAGGTAAACCACCAACATCTGTAATAACAGATGGTGATATTGCTATGAGAAATGCAATCAGGAGAGTTTTTCCCAATTGTTATCACAGGTTGTGTGTGTGGCATCTCCTACGAAATGCTATGTCCAACATTGGTAATCCAGACTTCATCCCTTTTTTTAAGAGATGCATGCTTGGTGATCATGAAGTATTGAAATTTGAAAGACTTTAGAATGAAATGATAGAGAGATTTAGTTTAGAAGACAATAGTTGGATCGAAGAACTATACCGGAAGAGGAAGATGTGGGCAACGACTCATATTAGGGGACATTTCTTTGCAGGAATAAGAACGACATCGCGTTGTGAGGCATTTCATAGCCACATGGGTGGGTATGTCCACTTCAAGATGAATTTGACTGATTTTGTGAAGCAGTTCCATAGCTGTATATCATATTTTCGCTTTAGAGAGGTTCAAGTTAATTTTCAATCCCAATATATAAACATTTTTCATCGGAGTCCCTATTAATGTACTACCCTATTTTACCATTGTGGATGCTCTAATAACCTTTTTGAAATATAAAAAATTTATGATAAGATAAAGTTATTAATTAAAATAAAAAATATTGAGACACTATAGTTCAAAACGAACTTGCTCTTCCCAAAACAACTAAATATATGCTTAGGCCACACAATTAGTCGAAACGTGGCACATCTATCACTAAAAAATGTGAGCCTATAGTACTGCAAGGTGTGTTGGCAAATGGTTAAGAGGGAACTATATCAAATCACCAACAGAAAAGCTACTTTATCTGCCAATTTGCTGCAGAGTAATGACCATAGGAGGACTTCGGAACGTTGGGCATGTATATTGTGTACACGTTAAAGAAGGCCAATGGAAACACCGTTATTCACTCAAGCAAAATTAGACACTTAGAGCATCCACAATAGAGATATATGTTTTTAGATACTTAAATGAATCATACAAACAAACATTATTTATTTATAATTTTTTAATGATAATACCTAATAAACATTTCAGGGTTAAATATGTTTTTGGTCCCTATAAAATCGGGAACTTCTAAGTTTAGTCCTTACTTAATTTTATTAGGTTTTTTAGTTCCTACAAAAAAATTACTTCTAATTTTAGTCCCTGTTACAACAAAGTTTGTTTAATTATCTTTAAACTTTTAAATTTTTGAACGATTTTTTTAACATGAAACGAATTAAATATGAATTTTTTAAAACAACAAACATTAAAGATAAAATTAACAAAATCTGGACGTAGAAATCAAATTTTGCAACAATTTTTTGCAGAAGAACTTTTAGTAAAGTTCTTAACACGTCTGCAAAAAATTGTTTAAAAACTCAAGAGTTTAAGCATAAATTAAACAAATTTGAATTGAGGAGGGACTAATATTGAGTGCAAAAATTTATTTTAGGGACTAAAAGAACTATTAAAATTAAGTAAGGACTAAACTTAAAAGATCCCAATTTTATATGGATCAAAAACATATTTAACCCAACATTTAATCTATTCAACCCAACATCTCACATAAATTGTGTTCATTAATATTGTGTTAGATTATGTTATATGTATTTTAGTTTTTGTATTTTTAATTTTATGTAGTATTAAGCAATGTTGTATTATGTTATTTTCAAAAAATAATTGTACTTTGTTATCTATATTAAATTACCATCTAATTTAATCTTTGGTTAAATATGTTTTTGCTCACTATAAATATACTACCTCCGTCCCTAAATATAGGAGCCTTTTGCAAAAATTGCGGAAATTAAGAAAGTTGGTTGTAGTATTAAATTTGTGTATAATTACGATTGTTTTTACAAATTTATCCTTAAGAGAGAGTTAATTTATGTTTTCAATATAATATTATTGTTGATTGAAGAAAAAAAATGCAATATAAATAAGGGTATGTTGGTAAAAAAATAATTAATGTACTTGGAAATACCAAATGGGTCTTATAAAAAGGGACAATTTTTTTTCTCAAAAGGGTCTTATAATTAGGGACGGAGGTAGTATAAACTTTTCTTTTTAGTCCCTCTAAAATTTTCCTTTGACTTTTCGTTTGTATAAAATTTTCAATTACCACTTTTGGTCATTACTTTTAAGTTAACTCATATTCCACTTTTGTGTTTTTTAATGAAATTGTGCATAAATGTGTAGAATATTATAAACATCTCTCCCCAAAAAAATAGAAATTTTTAACAAAATATGAATTAAATATTAATTTTTAACGGCCATAAATGTAAAAAAATCATATTTAATTCATGTTTTCTTAAAAAAATTTTGGACAGATTCTTATAATTTTATAAACTTTTCTGCAAGAAGATTCTCGCAAAATGAAAGTTAGTCTTAATAAGATTATCATAGATAAAAATTTAGTTCTTAAGAAGATTCTCACTGAAAGGAAGTTAGTCTTAGTAAGATTATCAAATATAAGAATCTACGTTATTCAGAAGATTCTCGTTAGTCTCAGTAAGATTATCATATATAAGAATCTAAGTTGTTAAGAAGATTCTCGCAGAACGAAAGTTAGTCTTAGTAAGATTATCATAGATAACAATCTTAGTTCTTAAGAAGATACTCATAAGGCGAAAGTAGTCTTAGTAAGATTATCAAGCAATCCATTCAGAAACTCACCCAAACGACAAACGATATCAAACAAAATCATTCCCACTGTTGCATATGACTTGATTGAACTAAGAATGAACCATGAACACAGATTTCACCGATCGAAATCATGGAGATAAGTTGATCCGAACATGAAATTAAGTTTGTTTGCCGACTGAAACTTATCACAAAGATAGCAAACAAAATCATTCCAACCGTTGGATGTGACCTAATTGAACTTAAAATGAACCAGAAACTCGAATTTCGCCGATCACAATCTTAAAGACAAACGATCTAACAAAACATCCCTTTAAAAATCTATTCAACATCGAAAACTTCTTAAGAACGAAGATTATTATCTCTCCTTTAAAGTAAACTCATATGTAGGCTTCATGTTTCTGGATAAAATTTTGCAGAAAAGTTTATAAAATTATAAGATTCTCTAAAAAAATAAAAAGTAATTTTTTAACAAAACATGAGTTAAATATAAATTTTTACATGTAAGAATCTTAGTTGTTGGAAAGATTCTCATAGAAAGGAAGTCAGTCTTAGTTAGATTGTCATATGTAAGAATCACAGTTCTTAGGAAGATTGTCATAGAACGGAAGTCGGTCTTAGTAAGATTGTCAAAGATAAGAATCTTAGTTCTTAAGAAGATTCTCATAGAACGAAAGTTAGTCTTAGTAAGATTATCAAACTATCCCTTCAGAAACCTAGTAAACATGGAAGTACACTTGCCCGTCCACTAAAATTTACCGAAACAACATCAAACAAAACCATTCCCATCGTTGCATGTGAAAAGTCCTTGTTACAAAATAGCATTGAAAAGTCCTTGTTAAAAAATAACTTTAAAAAGTCTTCACGATTCATAAAGTAACTTTGATAGTCAGTCTTTCAGAGATTCTCATTTAAGTAACTTTGATAGAATCGATAGTCGACCTTTCAAAGATTCTCGTACAATTGAAGTAAGTATTACTAGGATTCTCATAGAATGGACAGTCGGTCTTTCAAAGATTCTCATATAACTGAAGTAAATATTACTAAGATTCTCATAGAATGGACAAAGAGTCTTTGAAAGATTCTCTTATAAGTGAAGTAAGTATTACTAAGATTATAATAGAATGGATAGTTAGTCTTTTAGAGATTCTCATTTAACTGAAGTAAGTATTGCTAAGATTCTCATATAATGGATAGTCAGTCTTTTAGAGATTCTCATTTAACTGATGCAAGTATTGCTAAGATTCTCATAGAATTGATAGATAAAATAGGTAGTCGACCTTTCAAAGATTCTCACATAACTGAAGTAAGTATTACTACGATGAAGTGAATAAAATAGTCACAAGGAAGGGGGGGTTTGAATTGTGACCCTTTAAAAATTAACCTGCAACTTAAAATTAATTCTCAAGTGGTTTACTTGGAAAAGTTAAGTTAGTGAAATTGCTTCAGAACGTTCTGACGTTCTTGTGCAGATTATACAGAAACTGATTTAATCAAGTAACTGTGTTGTGTGTGTATAGTGATACTGAATTTAAAAGAGTAAAGGGAAGAGAAAGAACACACAAGGAGTTATAGTGGTTCACCCAACGTGGGCTAGTCCACTCCTCACAATCTTGTGAGAGTTTCCACTATGATGCTTGAGATAACCTCTCAAAT
>Ga0228711_1000199_pt1 | contig 61004 bp, 30 predicted proteins | sample MedpolnodulmetaG_2_FD_177996 | JGI IMG/M metagenome (GOLD analysis project Ga0228711, IMG submission 177996) | Root nodule microbial communities from Medicago polymorpha collected in Santa Monica, California, United States - brown nodules | ecosystem: Host-associated > Plants > Roots > Nodule... | reverse complement strand
TTTTTCCAATTTTTTTTTTTTTTGATCTTTATCATTATCCCCACCTTTGTTGATGCTAGCCGTTACTAGCATGCCGGAAATGTTTACCCCTTCAAGTTGGTCATATAGATATTTTGGGTCTAGACCGAGTTCATAACATATGCGTAGAACATCCTCGCAAGTTTAAATTATTTGCACATGTCATGAGTGTAATCATACTTTTAAAAAAATAATAGTGTAATACTATGTGTTTAATGCAAGAAAAATAACTTATGGATTTCAACTTAAAACAGATAATTCAACCTTATGCTAATGAAATGAGTGTTATTTTAAAACATATAATTCAAACTCACGCAAATGAAATGAGTGTAATTTATCCCAATATATAAGAAAAATACTAAACACTCCATAAAAAAAAATAAAAAAAAACAGTCAATTCTCATTTGCTTGCGTTGGATAATCGTCAGTGATTATGTTGTCCATTAATTAGATATTAGAGATTAGCATTAGTCAACGATATTAGGTGATCATTCACTTTATATATCAAGTTGTTCAAATTTTTTGAAGGGTTGACCCAGCCTAGTCTCACTAACTTTTTGATTAATTTAACACGTAAACAATGAACCTGGGCACATTAACAAGTTAGCATTAAAAGAATCTTCTATTTAACATTTTCATTTTCTCCACCAAAACAGTAATACTTTATCATCAAGTAACAATAGATCATAATCTGTAATAATCCACATTGAAGATAGAAAGAGTGGCTCAATGAAGAAACTGAAAGAGGTAATAGGAATAATGAAGGATAAAGCATCACAAAGCAAAGCTGCAATTTTATCAAAACGTAAAACTCTTTCCCTCCTACGTGCCACAACACATGACTCTTACAACCCTCCAAAACACAAACACCTCTTGACTCTTCTTTCCTCTGGAGACGGTTCACGTGCCACCGCATCCTCTGCGGTGGAGCTTCTCATGGACCGTCTCCAAACCACTCACAACTCAGCAGTAGCCCTTAAATGTTTAATCTCCGTTCACCACATCATCAAACATGGTACCTTCATCCTCCGTGACCAGCTCTCCGTTTATCCTTACACTGGTGGTAGAAACTACCTCAACCTCTCAAACTTCAGAGACAAAACAAGTTTAATCTCTTGGGAACTCTCTTCTTGGGTTCGATGGTACGCGGAATACATTGAAAACCTTCTGTGTGCTTCTAGAACACTCAGTTTCTTCCTCGGAGAAAAGATGCCGGATAAAGGAGTTTCTTATCTTACCAATAGTGATCTGTTAAGAGAAACTGATTCTTTGTTGGCCTTGATGGAAGGAATTGGGAAAAGACCTAATACTCCAATGAGTGAACAGAACAAGGTGGTTGTTGAGATAATGGATTTGGTGGAAGATGATGGGGTTATGGTGATGAATGAAGTTTTGGTTAGAGTTAAAGAATTTGGAGAGAGGGAGAAACTGGGTTGTCTTGGTTTTGGAGAAATGGTGGAATTGGCTTGTGTTTTGAAGAGATTGGAGTCGTGCAGAGAGAGAATGATGATGATGGAAGTGGTTGAGGAGAAGAGATTCTGGGATTTGGTGAGAGAATTGAAGGAAAAGGTTGGGAGGATGAAGGTGTATAGAGAAGAAGGGAAGCTTAACAGGACAGTGACAAAAGACAGAAGAACCGAGTCTGATCGGTTTGATGACAGAGTTCTTAGGTCTGTTGATTCCATTAGGTTTCCTTCTTCAAGGTTCTTGTAAATGTAAAAATAGTAGTATAATAGATTTTGTTTTTTTGCTTGATTCTCTAATGTTGATATCTTAACTTGCACGGCAAGTGTATAGCATCATGATGTTAGAAACTGAAGTAATGGATTGTTTTGGTTGATACTTGAAAGAAATAGGAATAGATCGTTTTTACTTCCCATTAAGAGTGCGCGTCATGTCTAATTTTCACGAAAATAAGCTGGGTTTTACATTGTTTTCTAATAAAAGAGCGCAATGTTGGACTCTGGATCGTGTTCGGTTCTCATGGCTGAATTTCGGGGAATTTACAATACAATTGAAATAGTTTAAGACCTGGCATATGAAAGCAAATACAAGTGTCAAGTACAAATAAATATACAATTGTCAACCTAAAAGACCTGGCAGAAGTCTTACTGGCTTCTTAAGCCTCCTTATATATTTGTTTTAGCTTCACTGCCAAAATTTTGTTCTCACTTGCTAGGGAAGACAACTACAGATAAAACACAATAGTTTAAGCAAGCCAAACACTAGAGTCTAGAACAGACTAAGTTCTTGACTTATTCACATGAACACAGGCATATGAAAGCAATAATCAATTAAATAAAAAAAGAGTGGTGTAAAATAGCCATATACAATATATCATTGATGAGGCTATCCCATCCCATACTAAGGCTTGAAATTGTTTATTTAAGTGAGATGCAGATGAAATTCTGTGAAATAAAAGGGAGCAAAATAGGTCCACTGGTGAAGATCAAATGGCAGTAAAATATAAGGAGGGGTGAGAATGAATTTATATAGTCCTAGTGCATATTTGGAATCACGGTGAGTTTGACGAAATCACGGTGACATGGTGATTTTGTTGAAGTTCTAAAGTGTAGTTTTTGCCAAAATCACAATGGAAGACTGTGATTCCGAAGAACACAAAGCTAATCCAAACATGCTCCTAGAAGTTTATAAACATGCATTGGCTAAGACAGACCATGAAATATTTATAATATTATATAGTTAACATGAAATGTATTCTCTATCTTGGCACATACCTGATCTTTAAGACGCTCTCTCTCAATAACCAGTTGTTTTACCAACTCTTTAAAAAGTTTTGCCCGCATTCCTATGTCCTTTGCAGTCGTCATTTTTGCTTCCTTCTCTCGGACCAAGGATTCCTCCATATTTTTGAATCCAATCCTCAAGAACTTTAATTCCTCATTCAATTCGACATTGCATTCAGACAATATGATACAATTTTCCTCTGCACTTTCAGCCCGACTTTCAGCTTTAGAAACCATTGACTTATGATCATTTATCACATTTTCCATATCTCTTATTGTGGAATATAAGATACTTTGTTTCTCCTTACTAGCCTCAACAGATGCTTCTGAATTCTGCAGTTGTAGATGAATTTCTTTTAGCTGCCTCTCAAGCAAATGCACTTTCATAATGCCTCCATCACCTTTCAAAAGATTCAACTCTTCATTGAGTTTTGAATTAGTCTCTGTCAATAACTTACATTTAGCTTCTGCAATATCAGCCCTACTCTCGGCATCAAGTACAGTTTCTTTTAGTTCAGCAATATGAGTTTTCATATTACTTATTTCAGCACACGCAGCATCATACATATTCTGATATTTATACGGAGAGGACTTCACATTCCGTAGCTGGATTTCAGAATCTTTTAGCTGCTTCTCAAGTAAAGACACCTTATCTCTTAGAGCGAAGACCTCATGATCGGAAGGGATTTGTGTATCTTCAGCGTCTTTTGAAATAGCTTCTACACCATTTGTCTGGCCTATAAGAGAGACACTTAATTCACCAGTGCTGCTTTCAATCTTGTTCAACATAATATCCCTGGTATTTAATTGTTCTACAAAAGTTTCAAATTTAGCTTGAAGCTTGGATTCACGCCGACTTAAACCATTCAAATTGAAATGAGAAATCTGGAGTCTACTCAACAGATTTTTTGAAATTCCCATCAGAATCTCATGTGCATTGTCAGCCTCAAACAATCTTTCCCAAACATCAATAGTTTCTTCCTCCACTTGAACTAGCTCGTGCTCTAAGGAGGACAGACTTTGTATCAGCTTTTCCTGAATTTCTCTAGAATCACATAATTTCTTCTCAAGATCCCTTTCTTTTGCCAAAGATTTCTCTAGCATTGTCAAAATATTTCTTTGTTGCTCAATTGTTTGCAGCTTCATCTCTGCATTAACTTTCACAGCTTTACTACCCTCTTTGACGATTTCACCATTACCTGTTGTCATTAAACATATCTTAAAAAAACAAACTTTTATAAGAAAATGCGGAAACTATTTACATAAATATATTCTTATTTGTCGCATTTCAATCAAGAAACAACAATTACGAGCCAGTCACTTCAATATTCTTCATAGTTCTTTTCCCTTCTTATATTGCAAATATTGTAATAAAAGTTAATATACTTGACAAAAAAGTTATAATAGAAGAACTTCACAAGAAAGTAACCACGTTTTGCAAAACAATTTCACAAGGTAATTGATTTAGGCAAAACATAATATAGACAAAAAGAATACATATGTACGCACGCATTGACACTTCAAATCGAAGTTATGTCGGGTGTCTAACATGCGCCTGTATCAGACACGGTGACACGACACAAGTGGCTACATTCTATCATTCCATTTTCTCAGTAATTACCAATGTTAACGTGTCAGTGTCATGTCATGTGTTTGTTTATGTGCCTATGTCTATATGCTTCATAGAAGAATACAATTTTTAACAATTTCGTGAAATTGAAAATGAGATCCACTGCGTACCAATTTCGATCTTTTTTAAAGAAGACAAAGTCCTCTGAAAACTAGCTGAATGTATTTTAATTTCAAAAAACATCTCCACAGTCTGCCTCAAACATTCTTCATAATCAAGTAACTTGTCTTGCAAGGTAATGAAACCCTCTACCAAGTGAGTGCAAGAACAAACCCTCTCTCTAGCTTCAACAATCCCATAATGTAAACTGTCCAAAAATTCATCCAATTCTCTAACCAATGAATCCAACGCCCTACATAACAGATCAAATTCAAGAACCTTTTCAACTGAACCAATCCCCATCATATGATCCTTCTCTGATGTCTCAAATTCACTCTCCATTGTTGCCAAATGCATCACAAAATTTCTCAAGTTTGAAACTTTCTCAGAGAAACATGCTAAACTCAAATCCAATCTTGTAAGCATTGTGTTGCTAACAACACCTAGATCTCCCATTACATTATTATCCTCATCAGATAATGAAACAAGGGTTTCAAGATCAGCAATTTCAGTGTTCATTCTAATACCCCAATTGTTCCAGAAAACTATGAAGGAATTCAATTGATAGAAAAATCACAATTTTCTTTTTTAACTTTATTTTTACAATGTGATGAAAAGGATTGAAGAAATAAAAGGAATAATTACAAAATTGAAGCAAAGCTTGATAAGTTTTATACAATTGAATGTGAAAGCAAAATCTGAATTTCACAACAAAAAAAAATGACAAATTTACTTTTAGGGAAGAACAGGAAATCAAATCGTAATGTTGATCCAATCCCTAATTTGGTGCTAAGGTTAACTGATCCTAACATAATTTCTTTTAAGAATAATTTTCAATTGATTTTTTTTTTGTCAAGTAAGTTAAAAATTCACCCCTTTATTTTTTTCAAGTCACACAACTAAAATTTCCAATTACACCTAAAACTTTATTAATATTGTGTCATAGCACTGTTATAATCAAAATTTAACATTTTAAGTTCATTCAATAAATTATATATGTAGACCACATACATAATTTATTGAATGAATCTAAAATGTCAATATTTCTTTATAATAATGACCACATAGTGTACATGCTTGGGCTGAGATAATGATTTCATCCGTGTTGATTCAATAAAACAAATATAACTAGATTTTTTAGCACTAATATTCCTTTATCATATAAAGTACCATTTCATTGTAAACAATATGAAACAATTCCTTGATCTTATCGTCATTATTTAGACTCTTTTTTGTGAGGTAGTCTAGTAGTTGGAGTTCACATATTTAAACTTGAAAAAGTGAAATGTCCGATGTTCGAACCCTGACCTCTTCATTCATTATTTAGACTTTAGTGGCTACTATTGTACAATAGTAAGAAGAAATAAAAATTACAGTCCAACATTGGTTTGTGTCGGTTTGGAAGTCTTTAACAATTTGCAATTAGTAGCCCATTTCCTTAAGTTTTTTCTTTATTCAGCAAAATTTATTAATGCTTTGATTTGATGGCAGTGTGAAAATTTGTCTCTTTAATTATATATCGTAAATATTTGGGCACTACTAACATAATTGCTAGAACCAGATTCTTTATATATGGAGTGTAGAATATGGTTCCATGGTTTGACACATCATAATAACGAATGAGATGCGTTCTGTCTTAATTACACAAATTAAGAATAAGATTTGTCTTGTTTAGTTGGTTCCTTCACATAAGCCATCATGGTGGGTTTCAAATTGTTGGGAATACCATGGGATCGTATATCAGTATATCATCATCAATCATGATATAAAATCGTACTAGTATTTTTTTTCTTAGAATGTGAGAGTTTTTACCTCTATTCAAACGATATTGAAGACTTATAGGGTGGAAAATATTAGTAATAAGTAATAACTAATAACCTACTATTTAATACACTTTTGGATCTAATTATAACTAGTATAACTGACATTTATGTCTAATAGAATCTACCTACATCACCCATCATCATGGAACACCCTGCATTCAAAATTCCAGTGTAATTGACCAAATAAGATTCGGATAAATAGATGCTCTTTTTTTTTTTGTTACCAAGGAGATGCATATATAAATTATACAATATCTTTTAAATAAATAAATTTGAAAAGATGCATTGTTAATTGTTATCCATCCATTGAAATAAATATAATATGATATGATGTTATTACTAATTGCCTATATAAGGGACATCCTACAACACATCTAATTCATCATTCAAATAGAAGCAAAAGTTGTGAATTACTTTCCTTTCCTAAAACAAGATGCAAGGGAAGTTCCTTGGATATCCACAACAGCAATGCTATGGTGAAGATGGCATGTGGATGGAAGCTAAGGCTCAACAACAGCAGAGCCATGGTTTCCATCAAGATTCTTATAGCACTGACCATAGCAACTACTACGATAAGCAACAATTTCCACTCCCTGCCATGCACATGAAGCCAGGTGGTTTTGGCAAAGAATCTGATCACTCATTTTCAAAACATCATGGCCATGGCTCCAACTTAGGAGGAAACCACAACATGTTTCATCAGGATAGCATGTCTAATGGCCATGGTCATGGACATGGACATGGCTATGGTAATAATCATGGCCATGGAAATGGCCAAAAATTCCCTTTTGGTGCTACCAACACTCACTCACCTCATCATGGTGGTGGTGTTAGGCCATTCAATCATCATGGTGGTGGTGGCCACAATGACTATGTCTCAGAGCATGAGGAGTATGAGTTTGAAGCTTACAAGGAGGAGCGTGTCGGTTCTGGCGCGAGTAAGATGGATGAGATGAGATATGAGCGCCATGGAACATATGGAGGAGATGTTCACTATGCTAATCCATATGGATACAATAATAACAACAGGATTAAGCCTCATGGTCATGGAAGCCACAAAGTCAATTGGACACTCAAGGGGGTCTAATATGCATGTTTGCATGGTTACTGTTACTACCTCTGGATCGAGTATTAATAAATTGTGTGCTTTGTTTGCTGTTTTCATATTCTAATAAGTTGCCCTGATTATAAATGGCGCTTCATATATATGATCAATGTTATCTGTAACTCATTCTGAAGCTATGAAATATATGAACTTTTATATATATGATATGATTATAGTCTGTGATTAATTATTAATTAACTTCATCAAATCAAATTCGTTTGCCAAATATCCACATATATACAAAATTTAGTTGAAGATGTTACACGGCGAATGAATCTAATGTAACCTTCCTTCTAAGCTATGATGGTACTTCAAATTCTGTATTTTTCTACCTTTTATTTGATTCATTTTGGTGTAATAATGTTTGTAATGCAACTATAAGTTTGGTGTTAATTATACAGTCATTATACATATTAAGAAATGATTAACAAGAATTATTTAGTTTTTATATATTGATGTAATTCATTCTTACGAAATTGGTGTAATAATATGCTAGTGTCCCTCCTTATAAACGTGCTATTTCTTTTCAAGATGGAACTTGACTGTTTTTTCTTCTAATATATCCTCTCATCTCACCCCATATTATTAGGTTTAGTTTTTTCATAATTGTTCCTCTTGCCTTGACTTTGAAGCAAGAAACATAATCTTTACAACCCTGCATATCCCTTTTTGACTAGCAATCTTAGCAAGTAAAGAACTTAAACCTTTCTTTCATCCACTTTTCATATACACCAAGTCCTCGTTTACATAAAATACTTGTATCTTTATCCTTCAAAACTTTTTGTCCTTCTGAAATTTCCTTCACTTTGGTCCTTTATTTTTTTTTCTTTGTCCAGAAACCACATAGCATAGAGATGGCAAATTGCCGCTCTTCTTTTGGCGCTGAACTTTTGCATGTATGTCAAAGTTTTAGGTTGAAGATGAATCTCAATGAAGGATTGAGTTTTCACTTACAATCCTTTATCGACATTCATTTTTAACTTAGAATTACTTCTATTAATTAGGATGCCAAACATTAATTTATCCATGTGGTGTCTAAAATAATTTTGTCGACGTCAAAAGTTTCCAATTAAATTTCCTTTTCCATATGCCATTCTTGTTTCCAATAAGTTTGTATCAATCGTTTTTCAAACAATTTGATTCCCTGCAAAAACAGAATTGATCATTTCCTTAGACCATCACCAAAAATGCTTAACGAATCAAATTCAATGGTGGTGGTGATGGATTCTTTTCATGCCCATCCCTAAGAACTTTCCTGTTTCATATATACCATAATATGCCTCAAATATTCATCTTATTTCAATTTGTTTAAACTTTATGGTAAAAAGGAGAGGTATTAGATCCAATCACTTTATATCATTACAGAATATATATATATATATATAATTAACTAAGGCACATATACTCAATCCACCAAAGAAAAAAGCATAACATAATGATAATAATCAATCAAAGTGAGAATATTATTAAAAATGAATAAATATAAGATGAAGTAGTAACACAATTTCAACCATTTAGCACTTTCAATTCCATATAGGGAATGGAAAACCAAAATATCAAATATCGTGGATGGTGCCCTTCCAACTCCTACAATTACCAAGTCCATGAAGTAACAGAGCCCATGCTTCGCAAACGCTATGATAGTCCACGAAATCATAAGAAAGGTCATGTAGCATTCAAAACTGTGCTAGAGGAGCCTATAACACCAGTAGAAGAAGAACCAGCTGTGGCAGAGACTACTGAACGTGTAAATTCATTTCAGAGTGTTGATACAAAAGCTGATGCGTTTATTAAGATGGAGCATAGGAGGATTGAATTCTCTAGACTCAAATCTTTGGGGCTTGCCTGATTGAGATCTCTATCTGTAGCTAGCTGCTAGCTATAAGGGCCTTCAAGTGGAGGTTATTATTTATACACTAATTTCAAACTTATGTATCTTAGAGAATGTATTTCACCTAAATAATGCATCAATATCTCACTCTCGTGTTTTGAATCATTTTTTGTTTTCATGGTATTTGATTCTTCTTTTCTTTGAGTTTATAATTTGATTGTTGCAATAGGTTTTCCCCGCTGTAGATAGTTTGAATAGACCTACCGGCTAGGTACTTCTCTTGCGTTTTGTTGAGTATATGGCTCATATATGCACTAAAGAGAGGCAAAGGGGCGGAGAAGGAGATGAGCTAGCAGAGCAAAGCTCCCTCCACCCATACCCTTGCGTTTGGTCCAAATGTGTTAGACCCAATTGTTGTTGGGGTGACTAGTGTGAGGGGCTATAGTTCCCCACAATATGGTTTGGGGGTATTATTGTAAATTGAACCATAAGTATATATTTGTTGTACCATTCTAAACCCTTATTCATCAAAGAAATAAAACGGAACTATAATCATTCTATCATTGACCAAACTGTATGAACAAATATCGATCGTGTCGGTTGTCTTTCACTTTCATTTACTTTATTCTTTTGTGACTAATTAGCGTTATATGAGATAGTTCAGCTCCTAAGAAAACTAGAAAGAACCAAGTAACTTTAATTTCATATAGTGCTTCTAACAAGAATGAGATAGTACGGCCAAAATGCACTCTTCTTAGGAGGAGTAAATAGTTCTCAGAGAGTAGATTCGAATTAAATAATTAAAAAAATTAAAGAATTTAAAAATCTATGTAATTCAAATGATTTAATTATTGTCTTTATTTCTAAATGTTTTTGTTTGTAGAGGGTATTAAAAAAAACTTTCCTTAATATTTTGGATTACTTTTATAAGTTTCAAAGTTTTTGGGTCAAATTTGTAAATTGAAAAATATAGGAACTAATTTGCAAAGTTCAAAAATTTTGAGTGACCAATTTATAATATTTGAAAATTTCTAAGGATCGATTAGAAAAATATAGGGATCAATTTGCAAAATTTGAAGAAGAGAGAAGTTTAAAACTTCTCAAATTTAACTTGAACATGATACTTCGTAAATTTCCATCGATATCAAAACCTTCAAATTAATCATCCAAACATTGAAATCTAACCTAAAAGATTTAAATTACCTCAAAAAATTACATTACCTCAAAACATTCATTCATCCAAACATTCTCTAAGGAATAGTAAAGATAAGGTGATGTTTTCTAAGGAAGTAAAGATAAGGTGCATGGTAAGAGCGTTTTACCTAGTCCTGATTTAAATGCTCTTGTTTGTATAAGAGTTCTGTCGATATCAAAAACCATGAACTAAGCTTGTCTTAGCGATCCAAAAATGAGTAATTTCGTCTAGAAAGTAAAATAGATAGTTTTTTTTTAAAGAGTATAGTGGTCTGAAAAAGAAAATTCCTCACTAAAGAGTTTCAATCAATTTGAGCTTATTTTAATAAAACTCAATTTGATTAAATGGATCGGGAAATTGGATCAAACATTTGGGAGTTACGAACCGCTCCGGTAAAAAAAAATCAGCTCAATTTTAAGGAAATTTTTTAGGTATAATTATTTAAATGTTTTTCATATAATTTTTAACTAAATTCGCTGTGATTTTCCTTAAATTCATAATTTCCTCAAAATCTCTTATATTCAAAAAATGTATTTATAGTTAAGAACTATACGAAAAACACCTAAAAAAAAAAATTGTAATTCAATTTCGTCCCGTCCCATTTTCAATGAGGGATTAATTTGAACTACCATATTGACGATTGCACATACAAATCAAGCAAAAGGCAGCATTATCTCCAATATCGCTTAGTTAAAGAGTTAAACATACAGAATTAGAGAGGATAGATTCACAGAACTAACAAATAAAAGCAGGCATTTATAATTTTTGTAACACTACAACAATCAATAATAATTGACTCTAATTAGCCTCAAACTAACAACTAGAACCATACAACTAGACATTAGTCCATAGAACGACATAAAGGACATGTACTATGTTTGTTATCAAACCATTTATCTAAGCAACCTCTATGGAAGAAATGCTTGCAAGGCAACTCACTCACCTCTTGATTTGCTTCAAAACCAGACAAACAAACACAACACTCTACCATAGGAGTTGTCCATCCACATGATCCATTGCTACAACTACTACTTCTTGCTATGTTGGACCTGTTGTAACACAAGGACTTGTATTGTGTTATTGACACCCTCCTTTCCCTTGAATTACTAATCTCTTGGGAGTACACTTCTTCTTCTTCTTCTTCTTCCATAATATTTGGAGAATAAGAAGAATTAGTTGTTGATGTGCAACCAACTACTTGAAGCATAGATCTAAACATGTTCTTTAATAGAACCATAGATAGAACAGTGTTCATTACAATCACAGGTACAACCCCTTCTGCTGCATAGGGAAAGTTTGAGAGGCCCATAATTCTCAATTAATTTGTTTTCTTGTTAATTGAGTAGAGTAGAGGAGTTTAGAACAAAGAAGAAGAGGATATTAAATATAAAGAGAAATGCAATGCAACATTAATAGCCAAACATATATTACATCATCAACATCAACATTTAATTTTTTAATTACTTACTTATGGCAAAAAAACATGAAACTTATTTAGACAGCTGATAAATACATTATTATATGGTCACATATATCTATCTATGACTACAAAAACACTAACCATGGTCATATATACACGTGGCGACACGTGTAGGGTTTTGTAAGTAGATGAGTGAAGTGATAAAACAAAACTAAAAAATGTGGAGGTTTCACTATCACAAAAATAGCATGTTTGAGAAAGCCACGTGTATGCGGTGGCCACAGAGGTTGTGACTGCTGGCAATTGGAGCCTCCGAGGTTTCTAGATTTCCGGTTGGGTTCATGACGCGTTTTGAACTCTAAACGTAAATGATTCAATCAATCGTCATCATCATCACTAACACATATAATTGTATTGATATGTATGCTGTAATGTGTGTATGTCAATTTTTTGCTTACAAATTTTTTCTGTCATGACGGCAATTTTTTGCTTACATAGTGTTTTTTGTGCGAAAGAAATTTCAGGTGAGATGGGGCTCTAGTCTAAGGAGAGAAAGCTTTCATACTCAAAAGAACATTACAAAAAAATATGAGTAGAGATTTATCCATTTGAATTAATATAGATCAAAGTCATTCATTTTCGATAAGGCCAAAAGAAAGGTCGGGTATCCAGAAAAATCTAAAGCATCTCAACTAGGTTGGCATCCAACAGATTCTCTCATTTTCTACCGCCATTCCAATACGTAAATTTTATTTAAAAAATGAAAAAAGTTACAAAGAGGCGGGACTAATCCAATACCCTCGAAAGAAAAATAAATATATACAGAAAACTAAGAACAGAAGTAATTAAGAAAATAAAATTCGGCATCCCATTCTTGTCCTTAGCAAAATCTTTTCCCAAAGATGGAGGCAACAAAGTGAACCACGCCATGTTATGAAACAACAAATTTCTCCAAAACCACACTGTGTCATGAAACAACAAAATTATATTCATTTAAATGGTGGTCGAGAGCGGGTTCTGAGTGAAGTTTTCTGTAAAGTCTGTAAGTTCTTTTTTTTTTTTTTGACTTGGAAACAACCTCTATAAATTGTGTTTCGGTCTCTGCTGCCTTTGTCAACCAAGTCTGCATAAAGTTTAAGTCCTTCTGCAGCACCGGATCAATCTTATCATTATCCGGGGCCACAATGCTATTGATATCAAGATGTGTATTTTTTACGCGGGATAAAACAGGCATATAATTCCCCTCGAGATTATTTTCAATTAGCTCATCGGAAACATTCTCAAGAGGCATACTAAAATTATTCTTTTGGAGTACAGGAATATGAGAGGTGGGGATTACCATAGGAGTCGGTAAAACTGTGGGCACTGCCTCTGATCTGACTGCAACTACCTCTGATCTGACTGGAACTACTTCCTCATGCGCATCATATGTCTTTTATTATTCATGTTATTAACATAAATAAATAAATAACAGAATGGATGATTTTGATTGAGGTAAATTTTAAGTATTTTAAAGTGTGATTGGATAACGACATCTTCAAAACTCGCTTTGGATATGAAACTTTGAATATTCAGAGATGTTTTTGTTATTCCTAATAATAAAGCTCGGTAACAAATGGCTTCTTCCAAGGCACGCCATAGATAAAATTTATTCAACATTTAAATTTATTTTAAAGGATTTGTCTAACATGTGCAATATTACTAAAAGTAAATATATTAATATGAAAATATGGAATGGCATTAATTGAATGAATGAAAAACACATATAATATCATTGTGTTCACATTTGATTGATCTCAACTCAAATGTCTAATCTTTATGTGTTTTATTATTGATGAGTATTTTAGTTTATTTTTTGAAGGAGAGTATTTTAGTTTATTATTATTTTGTACATGAGCGTATACTTGTGTGATTTAAAAATGTAACACGTACCGATTATGTGACCCTACGTTACTTACTTAATTTGTAGTCTGTCAAAGGCTTGGACAATAGACGTGACTTGACTTGTACCCTATAAATAAGGAAAGGAAGATTTTGATTTTTGATTATGACAATTGGTTTAGATATTTTCCCCGAAGAAGCTAAATTAAATTTTAGTGTAAGTTGTTATTTATTTTTGTTTTTGAACGGCCGTGTAAGTTTTTTTTTGACAAACGTCATCTCTAGAAATATAGTTGGATGGTAAGATGAAATTTGAAAGAAAATAAAGAGGTAAAATGAGGGAGGGATGAATTTAAAAATAAAATAAAAAACACTTTGATGTTAATAACAATCCCATATTATACCAAATTTTAAGAATTATAGAAGCTGGAAATAGAAACATTTAAAAAGAATCAACATGAGGTAGGCAAATAAAGCATGGTTCTTACCCTTTGCTTATAAAAGCATGGTGTTGGATTACTATACTTATGCAATAACGCAAACACCGATTTCGACCGTCGGATCACAATTGGAGTCAACACTTAACTTATTGTCTTAAAAAAAAAATCTTTACTTCAATCAACACTAATGAAATGTAAGTAGAAATGGTATCACTACTTAACTCACCTAAACTTTATTTTATCAACAAAAAAAAAATGTGTGATTACTATATTGACATCCTTGCATGCTCCACGAAAAAAACTACTCTCTCTACCATGCTTTATAACATTGTAAGAAGTAGTATTACAGTTTCACTAAGAATAAAATCTTTCTAGAGAAACAATGTAGGTTTAAGTTTAAGGCCTCTATTGGTGTGTGTTGAGAGAAAAAGGTATGTACATACATGATGGTATGTGATACTCCTAATTGCCACTTTAACATAAAAAATTATTATAAATAGTTGTCAGAATCATAGACATGATCATTCAATATTACATAAATTATCATTTTTCCAATACCCTAAATTGATTCTGTTAGACTTTTAAATAATTATATTGCATTATATGTATGACTAACAATAAATAGTGAATAATTTTCTTTCAGCTTGACAAAAAGCTCAAGAGAAAGCTTTGCTGCTGTGTAAAACACACGAGTTACAACCTACTCTTTGAAACTTGAGTTTCCTGAACTTTGCTGGAAGCTCACACAACACAAGACATGAACGTACCAAACCAATTGCCAAAGAAAATTGCAAAATGCTTTTGATTGCTTCTTTAAATATACCCACCGCATTCCAATTTTGAATGATCAAGTTGAGTTGTCAGAATCATGGACATGTATAGTTGTTTAAGTATTCAATTTAACCTAAACTATATTGATAATTTGATTTAAATGGCTGAGGAAAAAAAAAATAGTGGCCACGATGTCCATTCTGAAAAGAATCTAGAAAGTTCACCAGAGTTGAAAACGTGGTTGCTCAAATACAAGTAATTAATAATAAGTAATTCATAAGATATATAAAAACCAATCCTCTAAATCCATAAAATATATAAAAATCTGTCTTTAGTCAGTAACATCTTAATAAAAATACTTCAAAGACTGATTTTGTATACTTTTAAGGACAATTTTCTATTTTCATAATCTTTGTAAACTAAGTAGAAAGAATATGAAAGAAAGAACAAGTGACACCTCTCAGGATTACAAACCAATAAGCAACCTCTACTGTAATTTATGAGACATAACGCAGTATTAATTTTCTTCAGTTAATCTATCACACATCAGCTCTCAAGTTCTACATTGGATTTAAGTTTGGTCCCTAGCTAGGACTCTATTTCATGTAATAAATGTTACATAAGAATATATTTCAAAAAAGGGGGGAGGGGAGTCTACACATAATGGCGACCATAACTGTGTATAAGTCAAGCTTCGAGCTTTGTCTCTAATGACCAGTGGAATTAGACATATCAATACCACCGCCGGACTTGAAATATGCATGTTCTGCATTCGCTAACCGACTCTGAAACATGGTCCACTCCTTCCTGCATCTCTCCCTCACCTGCCATCAACAATATTCAAACATTAAGCAGAATTCATAATCAAAGCTTATAAGATAAAGACTACTTCACAGCTTGTTGATTAGTTTAATATACTTGTAGTGTTAGGAGAAAATAAAAATCCAAGTGACATATCAGGTGAAAAATGCAATACATACCCCCTGCCATGGTGCTTTCCCGGTTTCTGTTTTACCCTGCAAATAACAGGAAAATTGGTAAGCATTTTTGCAGTATCATTTGCGAGTAAATTTATTAAGTTTGATATACAATAATAATGGGGAAATTTTTACCTGATTTCCTAGTGTGGGAACACCTTGGTGAACAATCCATTGAGCATCGACAACTCCAATCTTCTCATGTGCAGGCTATATCAGGAAAAAGTGGTTAGCTTAAAGCTCAAGCGCACATGTCTAGATTGTAAATTTTTTAGTTTTTTACTTTCTCCTGTAAGCCACTGCTAAGGCCATGCCGTAGAAGTAAGAATGAAGAAGCTTGATGATTTTAGAGAATGTGAGAATCAACTAACCTCAACACATCTTCTAACGGCAAAATCAAGTCCCCATCCATGGACCAAGTCATTCTGCAATGCCAAGAGTTATACAATTGTAATTTACTAAGTGCTTAAAGAATCATTAAACAACTAATTAGTGGGAATCTTTTAAAACGGTTAGGATTAGCCATTCAACCTGAATCATATGCCACACACAACGCCATGCTTCTCGCGAGAATACTGGAGCCATAATCTCAACAAACCTGCATTCATGTGACAGAGAATGCGTGCTTAGATACTGCCCGGTCGACCAGATAATACAAGACTAATACATTACACTGGCAGTTACTTACGCTGCACAAGGAGGTAAATGGGGGTCGGAACACCAACCCGGTTTCTCCTCCGTCACTCTAATAAAAATCCAAGAAAATCAATAGTTAGCGCACATTCTCGCAAAAAAACATGAACTGTGACAAACTGCTATGGGACTCTATTCATTCTTACTTGTGAACTTCTTTATCTCCTCTTCTTTTTGTCATTTGCCATGTCAACCCTTTATTGGGTTCTAAACCAGGCTGTGAAATCTCCAGGCCATGCTTCTTCACCAGTTTTAAGTACCTGCACTTGAAATGACAGAGGCATATGAAACTTTAACCCAAAAAAAAACATTAAAGATATCCTTCTCATATCAAATACTCACTCTTCGGCGTTAAAATGCTCAACGCCCAAGTCTTCATCCCATATAAATATATAGTCATATGGTGCCACAATGTCAGGATGCAGAAATCGCTTGGCATACCACCTAGAAGGGTAAAAACTCAAATAGTCAATATGATAACAATTATGGAATAGCAACTCACTTTTAATTAGGTTAAGCACTATTAAGTATATTAACTGCAAAAGCCACAATGAAAATCTTTCATCCAAAAGTTAATAACACACTGGTTTCTTACCATTTAGTCTGTTTGCGAGCACTCACATGAATAGCCTTCTTTGACCATTCAAACTCATCCCATTCATTAGCTCGGCCATCATAATGAAATAGAAGGATTGTGAAGTTCTCTGAAAACTGTTCAAGTAGATATTTTTTTAGTCAGACATGACGCATCAACAATCACAGTCAAACAGAGAAAGCAAGCAGACTAAGAAAGACCTTTTTCACGGCTGCATCAATATTTTTTTTCATTTCATAGCCAACAGTGAAGGTCACAAGGTACTTTGGCTTGAACATTAAATCCTGAAAATGTCAACTTAGTTAAATCCTCTGTAAACAGTTAAGGTCAGAAGGTTCATGATATGTGTAATCTATAACCATATTAGGCCTATAAACTGTCTTAAGATACACACCTCACTGGGTTTGCCCCACAATCTACGCAAGTAAAAGTCCGACTCAGCTTCAACAATGCCAGGAGGTAAACTTTCTGCTCCTCTTGGATTTGATGGAACCCATATCTGTAGAGAAACAACAAAATAAGGAGCATGCTATTGATCAATATACAGAGTACAGACTATAAGTATCCATTTTCCCAGTATTATATAAAACAATATCATTCTTGAAAGTCCATATCAATAATGTATCAATGATTAATGAACAAGAACATGAAAATGTCCTTAATAATGATGACATGATACAGTATGTACCTTTGATGTGTCATTTGATAAGTGATTTGGTGAAGCTCTTCTGTTACTATTGTTTATAAAAGACCAAGCACGACGGCCTGTATATCTTTCTTCAATGTAAGAGAGATCAATTGAGGGAAGCAAGCCAGATGGGAGATTGAACTGCAAATTGTTATGCAGCTTGCACTTTTAGCATTGGATCCAATAACAAAAAACAACTGAAAATAATCTACTACAGCACAAAGGTATGCCATAAAGAGGAAGAAGAAACTAAGTCTACACCTTTGTTAATGACAATGTTGGAAACGACACTCCTAGAAAGAAACCAAAAACTACTCCAATAAAAGTTGTCACAATAAGCCTCATAATTTCACTTGGTTTTCTACCATTAGAACTGCATCCAATGAAACATAAATGTCACACAACTATGTTATTATTGACATAAACTAGCATACACAACTTTTATCAATACAAACAAAACCACCAAGTTAGTTATCACCAATTATCAGACCTGCGAGTAACTGTCCCCATTTATATCGGAACTTCCCTAGCTGTATGCTCATAAAACTATATGCAGAAGTCACGCTTCACCATTCATCAACTAGAAGGTATCCTCCGTATAAGAAACAAATATGCTTGTTTAAAGAAGAAAAACCCCTGCTGAAGGAAAAAACAATAAAGAAAAGATATATTAATAAACCAAACCGGATAATGGTTCAAACTCCTAAGAATAAGGGATAATTACTTTATGAGAGCAAAGAATTATATCGTTTGGCATGTCGTATCTCCTAATATCAAGTAAAATCCTCAATATGAAAATGACAGACAAATTAGTTTGCTTCTACTTATTTATGAAGGTAATCAACAAACCATAACCATGTGCAAAGGAACTAATCATAGTGACATTCAGTTGAACTTTTCCAGCATAAGACAAACGACAATTAGGAAAGTGAGAGCGCTTCTAGAAGGTGCGGTCTATAAATGTGCTAAAGTTTCTTTGAAGTAACCACAAAGGAACCAAATATAGCTAGCCGCTGATGTTGAAATAAACCATATATGCAAGAAAAGTTTGCACTTTTCCTCAATAACCTACCAAATTAACTCAAAAGGCTAAGCAACTCATGTGATCTCTTTGACACAAAAAAGAAAGATAATGACCCGAAATTAGTAGCTCCCCAATTACAAAAGCATGTGGCAATTTCTATGAGAACTACCATCAAAGAAAAGATTCATATTTAGATTAGCATATCAAGCAAAAAGTCTCTTAAGAAGTTAATGATAATCTATTTTTGGAAGCAAAATAAGCCAATCAAAACAGCCACAGTTTTTTCCAGAATAGTAAAGATGAAAAATTGTGCCAATAAACATAAACAAGCTTGATTCATTAATCAAATAGCAGCAACTATATCTACCAAATAATAACTTGAAGGATCATAAATTTATTTAAATTTTCCTTCTAAAAAAAGGGGAAAAGAAAATGAAGTAACACACAAAAGTTAAAGTTGAGTTACAGTGAAGTTTCAATTTAGGGGTTTTAGATTATGAAACTGAAGAAAGAATCAATTACAGAAACTACTACCAAACGTACCGGAAATAGAGATGAAGATCTGAGCAACAAAAAGAAAAGCCCAGCTGAGGGGTGTCGGAGGAACGGAGTATGAATTTTCCGGCAGAACAATGGAAGCAGTTGAGTTTGGTTTTATAAGGAAGCACTACGAAACAAGATCTTTGTGTTGTGTTGTGTTGTGAGTTTGGAACAAGAAAGAGAGGGTCACGGTTTTGTTGAGTTTGGTTTTTAGGTGGGTTTGGAGGAGTTTCTCTTCTTCTTCTTCTACAATTTTTATTTGTTTTTTCACAAATACAATTTTGTTGGAATTATGAATAAATAAAAAGTTTTTTGAAGGAAATAAATAAAGACTTATTATAGTGATGTTTGGAAAATATTAAATTGACTATTCAGTGCCAAATATAGGACTTTTATTAATTAGTATTTCAGTAGACTAGACTAAATTGACTTACATTTTCTAATTTAATGAAGTAAATTGTACGTTATTATATCAAAATCTTGAATGAGTAAATTGTCTTGTCTTGTGATTTTGAGAGCCAAAACTCTAATTTATTTTATCTTTGTGTGTTCTATGATCCCATGGTTTATTTTTGTTGTATAAAAAAATGTCAATTTGCAAAAAAGAAATATAGTAATAATAATAATTAGAAAATATTCCTTAAAAAAAAATAGCAAAGATAAAACTGATTCATTTCATTCATAATTGATGAGTACAAAGTAGTTGGTACATCATAGAAAATATGTGTATTATAATGAGATAAGGAAGTTATAATACTATGTGCTACCTTATTTGTTTCCCTCGATAGTATCCTTAAAAAAAATGACATTGCATAGTAGACTTGGTGTATGTTTGGTTCCACCACGTGTTTGGTTGTTGTTGAGTAGAACAGTTTGTAATTTTAGAATTGATTTTCGAATACAAATTTATATCTCAACTTACTTTTATATGAATGTATTCAAATACAATTCAGTTTTAGTTTTAGGTAGAATCACTTTTAACCAAAATTATCTCCGTCATACAACCAAACACACGCTTAATAATGGGCAAAAGACTTCTACCTTGAGATATAATATCGCCAAGTTCATTTAAGGGTATACTTGGTAAGGTAAAAGCGTAAGCTACATATTTACAATCAGTTTCAAACATAACAGAATGCATTCCAGTTCACTACAGCCACCACCCATTCTATACTCTCTTTTTTAAAGAAGTTAAACCAATTTATCCAAATTGGCACTAAGAAAAAATCGATCTATATATTTCTACAATTGAAATCGAAGATGATCTTAACCAAAAGTTTGAATCAATGTACAGTTCAGTTTGTCGAAGCTTAATTAGATTTCTACTAAGGTTTGATTATTTTAACGGTTCAGTTGTAATTTTATCTCTATTAAACAGTTAAAAATTTATAGCATTGATTCCAAATTGCATTGGTTGTTAATCTATTCTTTTGGTTTGAGCTTACGTGAGTCCAAAGAATTAAAACAATTGGACAAATGCCAACAGAAGAGAAGACATGATAACGGGTACCATTTATGACTATTTATGATACATACATGGCCATGTTCATGTACGTGAACGTAATTGACGGTGAAACGTGTGTAGTAGTTTCGGCCTTGTTTACAAGTTACTGTAATTATCCAATGCATGGCTTTTAGCCTTTGACCCATTGGTCAGGAAAGTGTAATCGGAGAAATCATATTTGTGATGTAAACCTTTTCTCCAACGCTGGTTTAGTTTCTGTGTCCCTTCAAAAAACACACACTAGTTTCTATGTATCACTCAAATTTACCGTTTTCAATTTGAGCACTTAATTCCTTCAACCTAACACCTCCAACATTTTAACAAGTCTACTCTACCAATAAGCACTTAATCTCTTTAACAATAATATATTTTTTTTTATCAAAACATATTTATCTTTAGTGCGATCTCAAAAATTGCAGGAGTACTTGGACAAGTGTCATTGCCAATAACAAAATGGCCTCCAATTCTTAATTGAATTAAGAATTGCCAATAAGCCACTCCAATTCTTAATTATTATTTTGCACTAACACGCTTTATATCAACTAATCTACTCACTATCACTACAATTAGTAAATGTGCTTTTGTAAACGAAACTCATTTTATCATTAAAATCATCACAGTTACCTTTTTTTTAGAAGAACCATGCATAACTCAAATGAACTTGGGGATGGGACGAGAACAATTTCAGCTCCCCCAATCCTCCTCCATTGGGGAACTAGTAACTAACAGTATTCACCACGCTCATTCGGGTACTCAAATAGGTATAATGACAAAATTTACATGTTTTTACATGTATTCGGACATACAGGAATTATATTATTTAACCATTCCATTCCTCATAAAAAAAGCTTAGTGCTAACATGATCGCACATCAAGATGCAATTTTAAATAATTCAAATAGTTTGTTCTTCTAAGTTTTTCTTTCTTTTCTTCTTAATTAATGCGCACCGTCCTTCAAAGTTTTTTCTTCTTCTCCTATACACGTTTTCACCACAGACTCAGATTCCTTCTGGTTGGTTTCAATGTTGTCTGTTTGATGCATACTTGCACTTTTTTCTGCTTCAACTTGTTGACGCATAGCTTGCTCCTGTAGTGCTTTCATCATCATCTCCGAAGTTTTCTCTTCCCCTTGTAGTTGCATTGTCATCAAAATCTCTGCCTCCTTGTCAAGAGGCTTGAAGTATTCTTCGATGGCTACCTCCTGCATGTAAATTGCATCTTGTTATGCAACAAATTTGAGTGCTATAAATGAACCAATTGTAGAGCATGCATTAATGAAAAGAAGTCATATATCACACAACTTTAGTATGACATAAAGATTTCAATTAAGACAAACATGACACAGTATGAATGTTTTATCCCACAAAAAACAAAATGAAAGAATGTGAATGGTGCAAATTCAATATCAACGAAACTAGGGAAAAATTGCATTTCACACAGAAGTTTGCAATATGTCGAAGTAGATCTTCTCAAGAAGAATAAATAAAACATTTTTACAATTGAAAATTAAGCCTTCATATTCACAAGTGAAAGAAATGGATTAAAATTTTCAAAAAAAAATCAAAATTTAAAAAATTTCATATCTTTTTCATGAGAATACAACTTCTTGTGTGCCTGTTTATGCGGTGAGAAAAATTAATTGAGTAAATTGATTCTCTAAAATTAACTTTGGCTGAAAGTAAAGTGATTTATATTTGGATTGGATTCATTCATCTAAAATTGAGTTGAACAATATGAGTGTAAAAATCAATTTTAGAATTAAAAGCTCCAATTTCTTACTTAAATTTTGGACCCAAAGTCAATTCTACTCTAGAGTAACCAAACATGTCAAAATCAATTCTACACCTCTAGAACCAATTTAGATTTCTCCAAAAGTGGAACCAAACATACACTTACTGTTTCTTCCAGCTTCTTGTTCAAAGCTTGCATCTCTTCAACCATACGACGGACTTCAGTTAAAATAATCTGCTCGGGTACTTTATTTATGGCTGCTTTCCTTGCTTGTGCCTTTTCACAAGAGAAAATCATACACATCAGAAATTGATTAAATAAGATAATAAATATCAGAAAGACTTCAAGAGCAAGCAGGTATTGTCAAAAGAGGAAATCATGTATCCACCTTCACCGCAACAAAAACTGAATGTCAGGTTTATATTTCCCCAATGTAAATAGGAACTTCGAAACACCATCTTTCTCTCTCCTTAAGAGATATTTTTTTCTTTCACCGCCATTCTTTCTCTAACTACCAAACTTACCCGGTTACCCTTAAAATGATCTTTTTTGACCAAGTGAAGCATAACTTATAGTATTTGGGGTAAACTTGGGATTTAGTGCCCCCACATTGACCTACTTGCTGCAAATAAAAGAACTTGGTTCACTTGCTTTTGAAGGTGACCCAGTTGGCAGTTTATATTTCTGACAAAATTGTGAACATGCTTTTGGTGCGAATGCAAAATAATGTTATTCATATTATGGTCTTTCATTTGGACGAACAAATCCCCATATATCTTAATTATAAAAAAAAATCCCCATATATCTTCCTGAAGCTATTGCTCCAGAGTCGTAGGGCAAATTTACAGAGGACCAAAAAGGATGCCAATATTACTAGTCATCAGTACATGGACAACTGTCAATCGAATGCAGGTTTAGTTGGACTTGGTGGAAAAAGAAAAAACAGGGCGCCTAACAACGTATCTTCACAAACCAAGAACTACGAGATCACCCAAATAACACAAGACTACTCTTTCTTCTCTATTCCACCATTGTTACCCTTTTCTTGAGGATCTGCAGGAGTCCTCAATTTACAGCTTGTGAATAAAATCGTTGGCAAAAATTTGGAAAAAATAAGCCCATTATAACTTTGAATTTTTCAAGTGTATGTGGTTGATGACTTGTTCTCTAATCAACTTTTCTGGAGTATGTTTAATGTAAAATACGTTTTGTCCATATCAAAATCTATCATGGTTTGGAGTTTGATGTTTTTATTTGTCGCAGTTGTTTTATTTTCAAAAACCATTTTCTGCAGATTTTAATTGAGTTGGAGAGAGGACACATATGGGACGAGGTAGGGGCGCAGGATTGCATGAGGAAACATGTAGATGTTTTTATATTTATTTTTAACAAATTCAGACACCATTGATTAAATCTAACGGTGATTTTTTTTCCTAGTGCACCGGTGAGTAATATAATTGGTGTTGGTGCATCACCTTAGACGTCACCCTTAACTACCCTTTTTATTTACCTATTGTTAGATCAGTTCAATTAAAACCTGATGCTTCTTAATCAGACTATCAAAATGATTTAAGATGCTTGTGATGGTCGGATCGTTCTCATCAGCTATGTTTTAAATTCCATTCCGATCTTCTTTCTTACATGAAAATGTTTGTTCTGGATTGGAAGAAGGTGGTTTGGAATTTAGAAAGAAATGGAATGTTTTGTCAATAAAAAAGAAATGGTCAGCTAGGAGTGAGAGATGTGAGAGTGGTGAATCTGAGTTTGCTAGCAAAATGGAGTTGGAGGTTAATCCGGAATCGGAATAGAGTTAATTTGGGTGATGTGGCTCTCCCATATACCTCATCCTCGTGGTCGTAGGATATTTGTTCTCTAGATATGGAGACTAGTACAAACTGGTTTTCCAGGTCTGTAGCTAGGAGAGAGGGGAACGGTGGGCAAACGCGGTTCTGGTTGGACCCTAGGGTAGGCGGTACTCCTCTCGGCGAGCCTTTTCCATGATTATTTTCTATCTCGGATCAAAAAGACTCTAAGCTGTTGAATATGGAAGAGTGGAGGGGAGAGATGTGGAGGTGGGACTTTATTTGGCGAAGGAGGATATTTGTGTGGGAGGTTCAGTCGTTAGAGGAGTCGTTGTCTTTGTTGGAATCAGTCACCTTGAGGGTGGAAGAATGTATGGAGCTGGAGTCAGGATAGTGAGGGAGTATTTTTGGTGAAATCTTCCTATAGCATGTTTGCACCAGTGTTTCTGGACGAAAGAAATTTGGAGGCGGAGAAATCATTCCTATTTGATAAAATTTGGAAAAAACCCGGCTCCAACAAAAGTTACAGCGTTTTCCGGGATCCTGTGTGTTTTGTTGGTTTTTGTCACATCTCTGGTGCAGAATTGTTTAATCTGCTACAGGGGATTTCCTTGGTGTTGTGGATGTCGTTTTCCTGTGTGAAGGTGCTTTATTTGCCTGCTGGTGTTCAATCGGCAGGCTTAGGTTTATTCTTGTGTGCCTCTAGCACAATAGGCTTATGGAGTTTATTTTACGTAGTTTGCTTTTGGCACTATTTCCTGGTCTTTTCAGTTTTCGCAGTTTTGGTTGGCAGTTGGCCTTTTTGCCTAAGAGGGTATTTACTTTCCACTTTGATTTAGTAACTTCTGTTTATTTGTCTTGTGTTCGGAGAAGATAGTTCTATAAAAAAATTGACTGGCCGTTAAAAATACAATGTTAGACTAAATCTAAAATCAGTAAATGCATCACGCCTGCTCCATTAAAATCTATCACACACCTTGCATTCATTAATGTGGTTCTCTGTTGTTTCAAATAATAGCTACGAAAACGTTCCTCCTTTGTCTCTAAAATAAAGCATGTCTATTTGATTTTCAAAATCAGACTAACCTCCTGACTTTTGCAATTTGCAAAGAGCCCCCATTCAAATGAAATCCCCAAGTCCCGTCTAAATGCTAACAACACTCCTATGGTTTCTAAAGGATAAGAAAAACTAACTCAATAATGTAAATAATTAAGTAAGATAAGATGTAAGACCTCTCGGACGCGCTGTTCAAGCTGCATCCTATAATTCCGTATTCTTCGCTCTTCATAACCAGAAAGTACCCTGATATAAAACATGGCAGTCCTCCCATATTCCAATAGCTTATTCATATTCACAAATCATCAACACTGTTTATTATATAGTTTTCTGCAACAACAAAAAAAAAGTAATCAAGTACAGAAATGCTGTAGAAGTAAAACTTCATGAAATGAAATCAAAATCATAGGATGAAGGTATTTTACAAGAATGGATATGGATTCAATTCTGCGTTATTATTTCCATTGTTATTGGTTGAGTGTTAACAGTAATTTCAAAATTAAACTCCCAAGACGAAGTAATTTTATAACAATTGTTGATAACAAAGTAGATAAATAAGATTATAAATAAATGTTTATGTCAGTGATTTGGATCTGTTGATAAAAAAAAATCACTAATAAGAAAGCAATTGACAGTAACCTGGTCTTGCGCGGCGGTTCAACGGTGGAGTGAGGCTGTTCGGGGCTGAAAGGCAGAGAAGGGGAGAATCACATCTCACATTCAGAGAAGGAAATAGGGTTCGCGCGCAAAATACCCGTATTACCCCTCAAGGGAGAAACCTAAAAAAATATTAACTTGTTTTTTTTGCCTAGTGGCTAGAATTCACCTGGGTTGTTCGGGATTCGAACTTCGGCTCCTAGCTATGCTCACGGGACAAAAAAAAAATATTAACTTGTACTTTCGAATAAGGTAGGTAAACCAAACCACCAAAATCATTTATTCTCAAATTAATCCATGACTATATTAATATTTTAAATTTGTTTGTATTTTTGCTAAAAGTATTTCGATTAGGTTCTTTGCCATGGCACAAAAATTTAAAGACATATACTTAATTGAGATATTTTTGATAAATATATGGACTATTTTGAAATGTTAATAGAGTTAATGAATAATTTGATAATTGCTTACAAAGACATGGATCAATTTGATGGTTTACTCATTTGCAATATGTTTGTCGGGTCAAAAGGAGAGAGACGGAGATTTGCAAAAATACCCTTTAGTAATGACAACTTGTATCTTTCTTTTTTTTTACAAGAATGACAACTTGTATCTATACTATATATCTATAATTTTCAAAAAAATATATATTATATATCTATACTATATATCAAGAAAATAGACTTAAAATACAAGATTTTGAACTGTCTTTTTTATTACTTATTTTACCCTTCATTTAAACTATTTTATTTACTATTTTATCTTTTAATAATAGAAAATATCTCACTATATTTCAAATAAAAAAGATCTCACTACAATAGAAACAATATTATCTATGATGGGGATAGAGATTTTGAACTAAATTTTTTATAATTCTTTTTTTTTTGTCAATAATTTTTTATAATTCTAATTATACCCTTAAACAAATTTTCCTATATTAATGTTATATTGTTGGTGGTATTGAAAAAAAATAAGGATTTATATTATATCTTCTTTTTTTTTTTTGAAGGAGGGATTTATATTATATCTGATAAATTATTGTTGTTATTGAAAAATATAAACATGATTTTTTGAGTTTTTCACAATTTGAAAATCATAAATATTTGTACTTATAATTTTAATCAAAATCAAAATTTCATATAAGATACCATTCGTGGTTTGCACGTGTTAGTGCAATAAAAAGAACGGAAAAATGGGGGCGTGAGTGCCCATTTTTTTGCTAGTATATATAAAAAGAATACAAAATCATAAATTTGACCATCAGAATGCTATTTTATCAGTGATATTCAAAAAGATACTCTGTATTTGATTTGATGATAGGATATATTTTGTTGTTCTAATTGCCGCTCCACAATACAAGTGATTCTAATAAAAAAAAATTGATACTCCCTCTGGTCCTATTTATAAGAAAAAGTTGACTTTTTAGATTCATTGAGTAATTGATGTATGTGATCTAGAATATAGACCAAATACATCATTTATGCAGTGAATTAAAAAAAGTTAAATGTTTCATATAAATAGGACTAGAGGGAGTATTATATTTACTAGCGTCCAGACGTGCACTCCCGTGTTCGTCTGTCCGCTTTTTCTACGGTGCAAACGTATATATTTTCATTGTGTTTTTTTTATAAAATAAATTAATATATAGTTTGTCATTCATAAATATAATAACTAAAAACCTGATGAATAAAAATTTATTGGTGCTACTCTTTTATCCTTTCTTTTTTGTTTGGGTATTGCGATAACATATCTATACAATATATTTACTCTTCTCTATATAATTAAATTTCCACATGACTATATAAGTGTATATATGGATCAAATGAAATTAAAAATTGACCAAAGTTTATCACATTTTCTTATAAATGTTTTTTTAGTTTTTTCTAAATTTTATGGTGTACCTTGATTGTAGTATGACGTTGCGTCATTAGTTGTGGTACCAGAGATCCACATTTGGGGTTGGAGACCCTGTAAGATTACATTAAGTTTGTATCAATATGTGCTTTAAAATTAGTAATTACTAAAAGTAGATATGCAATTACTGAATTTAAGTAAATGTTAGAAATTATTGTACTCACCACTCATAGTGTCATCAAAATTTCTTCTACTTGGTCCCGCTTCATTGTAATGAGATCCTCTCATATATGCCGAATCTAAAAGCTGGTAAGTAAGTTGCAATAGATAGTAAGGAGGTTAATTGATTAAAAATAATCAATACATTGTAAATTCATATACGAAAACGTATTTTGAAATAAATTAAGAAGAACTAATACGTTGACTATTTGGTCCAACCTTATTGTCATATGATCGTTGAACACGTTACGATGCACAATTTAAATTTGTCATAACTTAAAATGTCATCATGGGCTCTTTGTTTGTGGATCTCGTTTCCTGCAATTGTTTCCCTTTGTCTTTCGACTGTTTGTAATTTGATCGCCTTCTAGACAATTCTTGTTGTCTCTACTTGGTGCTCATATTTTGCCTCCAAATTCTTGCACTTTGAATCCGTCTTTCCCTTTGGTGTTCCCTTGATCGTTGACCTCGATTATTTTCCTTATTGTTATGTTGTTTGTCAAACTGTGTAACTAAAAGAAGCATTTAAAAAGTTACTACAACACTGAAATGAATGGACGTAGTGAAGGCATTTTGAAAAGGTGTCAATAAAAATGTAGTAATCATAAGAAATGAAGATTTAGTAAAAATGGTAATGGGAAGGGAATGGATGAATATATAGGATAGCAATATGACAGGAAAAAAAACGTATTATTATTAAGAGAAATGCTAGGAACACTTTCTTTCTAGCACTCTCTCTAACACTTACTCTTCTATTGGGTGAAACTCATGTGGGTCTCAACATTTTATGTGGGATCCATTTTCAATGTAGAGAAAGACAATATAGAGAAAGATAAACTCTTACTGGAGAGTGGGTATTTCACTAAGGTTATTAGGCAAAGAAAATGTTAGGAGCATATTATGTAAACATTTAATCTTGTTAAGACACTATAATTTTGACTATCATATGACTTGTTCGAAAATTCAGTAATTTCAACTATTATACGACTTGTTCGAGAATTCAGTATTTATTATTCTCTTTGCGCAATCAAGTTTATAACTGTTCCAGTTAAAAATGATCAATTCATAAAGTGTGCAAATAAGGAAAAATTGAAGCAAGAGAAAATAAAATAGTGCTCATTCGAAAACTACCTCAAAAGATAAGGGAAAATAAAGAAAAGTAGTCTTGATTGACTTATGTCCAATGATGTTGAAAGATATAACAATTTAGAATGGACAAAGTCGATAAAGATTACTTTATTCATTTTTTGAACTATTTTTAGACTGTCGTTATTAGCTTTTTTTTATATTTAAAAGACAATTTGGTGAATCATTATTTGAATTAATTTTTTGTTTTAATTTCTTTTTGAATAAATCAATATATTTTGAGTTTTATTTTCAAATGATGATTCAATGTGTCTTTTAAGTTCAATTATTAGAGTCAATTTAGTTATGATTTGTGACATTCTATAATATTTAAGGTTTTGAAAACTATAAATTTTTCGTCCCACAAATTAAGGAAATTTTGAAACATAAATTGTTAAGTTTTCTTGAGGATATTGAGTTTGGGAGAGAGATATGGCAATAGAACAAAATTGAATGAGGAAGAATTACTTCTAAACTAATTCATATAGTTACTATTATTATAGTATATTTGGATCCTCGTGAAAAAGTTAGTCATCAAACACTCTCTAACACTTTCTAACAGTTTCGTGCATTATTATTATTATTAAGAGAAATGCGAGGAAAAAACGTATTATTATTAAGAGAAATGTTAGGAACACTATCTTTCTAGCACTCTCTCTAACACTCACTCTTCTATTGGGTGAAACTCATGTGGGTCTCACCACTTTATGTGAGATCCATTTCCAATGTGTGGTACCCACATGAATTTCACCCAATAAAAGAGTGATTGTTAGAGAGAGTGTTAGAAAGAGAGTGTCCATAGCACTCATCTATTATTAATAATTGATTCGTCCCAAATTGATAAATACATTTGAAGAGAAGAGACATATTCTTTCAAGCTGCACAACAGACACAAATACCTACGCTCACACCATCAATTTAGTGAATGTATATAGTTGACTACCCCATTCTAAAGCCCGGGTAGCACTTGGGTGCCTTTGGCTTTGGTGCCTTTCGGCGTCTTTGTCTCTATCTCTCTCCTAACCAATAATTCTCTCTCATCAAAATAATTTATTTTAATCATTCCATCATCACTCTCTTTCCTCTAAAATATATTAAGTCACCAAAGTCATCCAACACAAAGTCACTGAAATCCCACACCTAAAGCCCCCACCATCAATTTGATGACTAATAGGACATGTACTTCTCTAACATGAAGTTACTTAATATCTAGTTAGTTTTGGCTATAAAAATCATATATGAAAAAGGTAAATGGTAAAACATTCAGGGCAAAAGTTATGATCATAATATATGTAGCAACTTTTTGTATTTTCTTCCATTTTCATTACAAAATGAAGATGATTGGTCAACGCGTTAGGCTAGTCGTGGAAAATTAAATTTTATAGCAATTGTTTCAGAATGCATGTAAGTAGCAACCAAAAGAATCATTATAAAAGAAACAAAAAAAACATGCAAGTGATTTGGATGCACACTATTATACAAAACAATTATAATCTAATGCAAAAGTAGGTGGAACCAGTGTTTTGGAATAGTAGGATAAAATTAGTTGTTCTTTACTTGTCTTGCACAAATTTATTTCTTTCTCTATATCAACAGTCTTTCAATTGCATAATGCTTTGGATTGATGTGTTTTGATAATGAAACTGAAAAAGAAAAAAAAATGATTGTACTGTATCTAGTGGTTGTAGGAGTATTAGTTTGTAAGACAACAGTTTTTTTTTTTACTAACCAGCAACGTGAGATAGTAATAGTATAAGGACAATTTGGTATTTAAAAAAAAGCTACACCAAAATAAAGTATTGCCTTTATTAATAGGTTTTTTTTTTTGAGAGATTTATTAATAGTTATTATATAGTTATAGATTAATAGTTATAGATTATATTGTTGATATTATTCAAAAAGATGAGTACAATTTGTTATAAACTGCAAAATATTTATTATCTATACTTATAATTTTAATTAAAATCAAAATAATTTTAATCAAAATTTCATAAAAAAATATTGTTCAAAATTTATACGCATTAGCGCAATAAACGCTAGTGTATATAATAATTATTTTAAAACTTGTATAATTAACGACTTATCATGTGTATAACAAATATTTTTAAATTTTTAATAGTGACGGTCTGCACTTTGTATGATTTTTATTTTTTTTATTTTAAAATTTATATCACCGATGACTTGTCCCATATATAATAATTACTTTAAAATTTATATTAGTGATGACTTATCTCATGTGTATATATTATTCTAATTTTTTTATTAATGACAATATATCCTGTGTATAATAATGATTTTAAAAATTTGAACTATGACACCTTCGCTCCTCAATAACAATTATTTTAAAATTTGTATCGCTGATCCCATGAACATAGCTCAGTTGGCAGGGACATGCATGGGCTGAGGTTCGAACCCCGGACATCCCATTTATTCACCTTGAAAAAGCTGAATTCTAGCCACTAGGCTACTTGACAAAAAAAAATTGTATCACCGACGACTTGGTTCGAAGTTTTTTTTTTTTTTGTTACAAGAATAATAATTATTTTAAAAGTTTAACAATGATAACTTGTTCCTCATATAATGATTATTTTATAATTTGTATAACCAATGATTTGTCTCATATATAATAATTATTATAAAAAATTATCACCGACGACCTGTCTCGCGTATTATAATTATTTTAATTTTGTTTATCATTGACAACATGTCTCGTGTTTAATACTTATTTTTAACTTTTTAGCAGTGACAAATTGTCGCGTGCATAACAATTATTTTAAAATTTGTATTAATGACAATTTGTCCTGTGTATAATAATTATTTTAAAATTTGTATCAGAGACAACTTATCCCATATAATAATTTTTTTAGTAGCAGCAATTTTGCTCTATTATATTGTATGGTATATTTGTGTGTATGTGTGTGCGCACGCACTTCTGGTGCATGTATGGTGTAACACCCCGTTTTTTGTTAGAATTATTTTATTTATTTATTATATGTGTTTATATGCACTCATTTGTCATCATGTGTATTTTATTTGGGATTAGTGAATTTTTAGCCTGGAAGGGTATTTTAGTCATTTTTAGACTAAGGGATATTCTGGTTATTCGGCGAGTAGAGGTAAATTAGTCATTTTATTAAGAAGGTTATTTTTGGTGTTTTAGTGAGAATAGTTCTTTTTACTAAGTTACTAGTTAAAATCAGGGTTTTGGAGTGAAAATTGGATGGGTTCCCGAGAGGAAACCCAAAAACTGGGCTTCCTTGTTCTGGTGCAGCACGTCTGGCGAGTTAGAGCATCGAATTCACAAAAGAAAGTGGTATAAGCTACAATAGATTAAAATAATGATGAAGATTTTAAGAGTTAATATATCACGTAGATAATAACTATTTACATCACATATTATTTTCGGTAGAATTAATAATTCATACATGTGAATAATAATACCATTCTTTCAAAGTAGAGAAAATATCATTCTTTCAAGGTGCTTCTCTGCACCATAGACTGCGAAGAAGTCAAGATACTGATTGATAATGTTGGTCATAATTTGGTTATCTAAAAAAATCCATAACCAACATGAACAAATTAGAAGAATTTTTTTTTATCTTCATGAACCTTTTTTTTTGTTGTTGAATTGAAATTATTTTTAAGTTATGAAGCAAATGATGTTAAGAGATCTCATCTTCATGAAATCATTTGAAAACATTTTTGGTGTCAGATTGAAATTAATTTTCATCTTCAATGCAAATGTTATTAAAATAATGTTGATCTAAAATATTGTGGAATATTGATGAAAATACACACATAAAGTAGGCACGTAAAAAAATAAAAATAAATAAATAGAAACAACCAATTATAAAGATAGAAACAAATCAGAAAAATATATAAGGTCAGACAAATCGGTTCATCTTCGTTGATCTTAATAATTTATGCCTAAATGTTCTTTGTCCTTTATAAAATTATTTTATTTCTAAATTTTGATTTTTTTTGTACCACAAAAGAAAGAAGGTGAAAAAACCTAGAAGAAAATATTATATATAGAAGGACCAGTGGAGGCGATTGTAAACATACCACATTGACAATTGTATCCGGCACGGTGGTAATGAAATCCAAAGATAATGCTTTCATATGACTTACATCCATTTTTTCATTTGATTTGATACTTTTATGTATATTTTCTGTGTGAGTGTGATATATTATTTTTGATACTCCTATCAAGCTTTGATACTCCTAACCTTGCTTTATTGTATTATATGATATATTTGTGCTTGCATATGCGCGTGCGCGCTTTTGGTGCGTGCATGGCTTGTAAGAACATTAGGCCCCAAGTTGATACATAACACATGACACTTAAAGTTTTAGAGTTAGTCTTGATGGATAATGTTAGACAGCTGATTTTTCATTTTCATTTTTTAAATATGATATTATATTCAATGCTATGTACATTAATATTAAATGAAGATGACATAGTTTGATTCACATACCAAACTACTATATTCCCTCCCTACTTCATTGATAGAAATTGGTACCAAGTCAAAATTCTAGTTGAATAATGTATTGAACAATTCTTTAGGAAAAAGCTTCCCAGATTACAGATAAGACACAAGATTACATAGGGACGACAATTACTACCTAATAAAATAAATAGGAGGACAAACATTGATCAATAATATATTAATGCACAATATCATTTACAAGAATAACGATCAATATGGAAGATGTACGCATAGCCAAACAAATGACATATGGCGAAGCATAGCCACACCAAATGGAAATACATATGTGGCACTACCAAGTCAGCACCGTCAATGAAAAGTTAACAACAATGACTAATTACGTGGATGGAAAAAATTTGAAAGACAAAAAACCAAAGAAGTATTTTTAAGGGGACCAAATCTAAAAGTTTTTATATTTATAGAGACCATCTACTTATTTAACCCTATATTTTATGTTCTTGTAAAAAAATCATTGTAGTTTAACTTTAGGATAAACAATTTTTTTAGTCTTTGAATGTGTGACACATTTTACATTACAGTCCTTAAATATATCAATATTGCAAACATATCTTCAAGTATCTTTTTTCTTAATCATTTTGGTATCCGATTTTGTTTTTAGGTGTTAATTTAATCCTCCAATGCATTTTTGATTGGTCAATTTAGTTCATAAAACTATTAACACCTAAAATAATTATTTGTTCTTTAGTTTTATATACAATTTATTATTGGAAAAAAGCATGACCCATTGTTCGATAGAGTTCTGGATCCACCCCTCATCAGTAAGTCTCGATTTTTATTGAAAAAGATGATTTTAATATCATTTTTTGAAGTTTTAAAAATATAAAAAAAAGTCTATTGATCGAAAAATAAGATGTTTAAAACATTTAAAATTGGTGGTAGTATTTATATTTCTTTTAAAAAGAATGTTATTATTATTTTTTTTAAAGAAAAAAGAATGTTATTTGAACATCTAAAAATTGACAATGTATTTGACACCATATAAAAATATATTCTTTTATATCATTGATTTGATTTGGAGAGAATAAAAAAAAACTTATAAAAATAAAATTGCATTTTCATGTATAAGGACAATAAAATTGAAGCACAATTTAAATGGCATTTCTCCATTTTAAAACACTTAAAAATTAAAATAACCGAAAAGTTTTTTTTGCACAAATCAAAATAGAATTATATTAAGAACAACAACGGTGAAGTGCCCTGCACAAGGAGTGCAAAGAACACCACCGAGCAAAGTTTACAAAGCCAAGCCGCCAAAAAGAGCACCAACAAAACATAAAAATTAGTGGACACCCATACAAGGTAGCGGATGTTTCCACCAATCGTGATAACAATAATTAAATGAAGCATGTTTTGCTTTCAGTCACAAAAACAAGTGTAACTTGATTTTCTCAATTAGAACCAATGGAGTAAACACCGAATTTTTGAATATACAGTTATTGCGGTCCTTCCAAATCACCCAAACACAAGCAAACCAGATAACCTTGAAGAAAGTGTGAGTACATCGCGGCATCCCGCCATGCAAGAAAATTGAATGAAATGATCGAAGAAAACCATAAACCTGACCTCTGTAATTCTGTTTCTTTTCAATGTACACGTCCGATAACATACTGCACACTTTGAAGAATTGCCGTAATTGAACCAAAGGCATAAAGTCTGGAAAATTTGTAAAATAGAAAGAAACCTTATTGCCTTTGTCTACTTCAGTTGTGATGACCGAGTCTTCCTTCCCAATACCCGATGCATGCCTTTCCAAAGACCCATGCTACCTCCCACAATCTTGGAAACCCTACCTTCTTTCGGAGCACCGTACCGTCGAAACTCGGAATGATGTTGTGGTTGCCTGTCATAGTCCTCAAACTCTCACCTGTCGTTAACCCTAGCTTGTCCCGCTCCTCCTTGTTGTGCTGATACCCTTGACCTATCTCGTCGTCCTGCTTCCGGTTGCGTCGCTTTCCTTTTTCTTGACCTAACCACAGTCAAATCTCCCCCATCCCCCCCATTTTCTGCCACCCCGGCAGGACCCCTTGCCCCCCTTGTGTATCTCTCCGCCGGAGAGAAACTCCGGCGCGGTTGTCCTAGGTTTGCCCTAGAAGAATCGCCTCTCACTACCTCTATACTCTCTCATGATTTTTTTCTACTTAACTGACCGAAAAGTTAACTATCCGTTTCCAAATAAAAATTAAAATCTTTAAATTGACATTCATTTTTGGTGACTATCAATCAAACTATCAATCTACATAGTATTAGTAACTCACCAATGCAAGCTCGACAAGACCACCTAGTATGTGTTTGGTTACCCGGTGAAAAAGCTAAAATGCACGTCCATCTCCTCAAAAGTGATTTTACTGTGTTTGGTTCTCCTTCACCTCCTTGCCGCCGTCGTACGTTTTGCTTTCCAAAATCAATTATGGGTGAAGCTTCAATTCCTAACTTCTTGAAATCGATTTTCTCAACTGTGTTTTTGATTCAATCAGCTTCTCTCTTTTGCCCTTGTATGTACGAGTAAAAGGGTCTGATAAACGAGTTTCAAAAATCACCCATTCATTTGGTTTGAGAATATGAGGAGTTTTGCAATAAAATTTGTTTGTTTGACTGTGGGTTTTGCTACGATATTATTCCTCTATATCCGTGTGTAGATTGGCGGTGTTGAAGATGAACAAGTCAACACAGAATCAGGGACAAAGTAAAGAGAAAGAGAGATATATACGACAAATGACTTTTGATCCAAATCCTTTTTTTAATCAAACAGCTAATAATAAATCCTCTCTCTGTATATATGACCCATTATATATACACTCATGTTTTTTTTAGTAAATATATACACACTTCTTAAAATCCATTTTGGTCATTTTTACATTCAAAATCAATTTTGACACAGTATTCAAACAACATATTTTATTTAAATTACTTCTGTTGTGAAGTATCCAAACATAAATCGATTTACACTAAACTCACTTTTAATCAAAATCAACTATGCAAAATCAATTTAATTAAAGTCAATTATGACAACCGTAAAACCAAACACACGCTTAGGTTATTCTTTAAAATAAAATAAAAAGACCACCTAGCTTATGAAATATCGCATGATTGAAAAATTTGTATTGGTACTTTTTTTTGGGTTAATCATGTTATGGTAAATTTATTTACCGTTCAGAGCAATATTAGTATAAGAAAAATGTTATTTGAACATTCAAAAATCAATAATTATTGAATAACTAGTATAAAAATACATAATTTATAACTATTTCCGTGACTATAAGAGGGATAAATTCATATTTTTTATAAGAGTCAAACTAGTACACCAAAATTAACACCGAAAATAATGAAACACATGACCTTAAGTTAATACAACTAGACCAACCCAAATGTAGATGTACATTGATGTATAACCAAAAATTGTATTACAATGTATACATACATTTAAATTAGATTAAGTGTCCTGCTGTCAAACAAAAAGTAGTTTTAAGTATTTACCGTGCAAACCTTCTACCACAAATGATTCCATGGCCCAATGGATAAGGCGCTGGTCTACGAAACCAGAGATTCTGGGTTCGATCCCCAGTGGAGTCGAAGCCCTGTAATTTTTTTGTAAGGCAACAGATTCTTCTAATGTGAATGTCCATATGAAATTCTTAAAAGTATACTGTGAATAACAAAAGGACAAACTCCTAATCAATTCATTTTCCATGTTCACTCCATCAGCAATAACGTCAAGATTCAAAATTTGACCATCAAAATTGAATATGTTATAATCCGTGCACTAGTTATCAATATAGACTTGTCTACTTTCACTTCCTTGAATCAATTAATCTTCTAGTCCTAGAGAATGGACGTGATGTAACAAACACAATGCACTATAATTAAATTAATTCAACAACTTGCAATGTTCATGCATCATATACGCCTAATTAACAAAGTCATCAAATACCAGCAGCAGAAACATCTACTTTCAAACAGTTGCATATTTTGTTTAGAAAATGAGTGGATTAAAACAAAATCTGTTCGATTCAGATATTTAAAAAGTGGTTGTATATTTTGCGGATGATTAATCTTCCTACACTTTTAGTAGAGTCTCTCATTCCAATTGTGTTTTTTCTATCAGCAAAGTTTTAAACATTAGACATTATTTAAGAGATCCAAATATAGTTCCATTCGCAGTAACATAACATTAATATTTGCTTCTTCCTTGACTTTTTTTTTTTGGGTCATGTAGCCACTACCTAGTGGCTAGAGAAATTCACCTTAAAGATGAATAAGTGGGGTGTCCGAGGTTCGAACCCCGACCCCTGCACATATTGTGTGCATTATCTCTTACCAAATGAGCTAAGCTCATGGGGACTTCTTCCTTGTCTTTTTAATAAAATATAAGGAGAAAATATAAAAAGAAAAAATATATATCCCCATTCTCCCACCTCCATCCATCTCTTTTCTTTCACTAAAATATCCATCATTTAGTCTACATTCTTTTAATCAATATGACAGGAATCATAGAGGGTCTGTGGCATTTGTTATATATGACTTAAATCTCGAAGGCTAAATAGTCAACTAATTTTTCACATAAAACTTTATACATACATATACATTGGATTTATAAAGAAGGTAGTGTGAAAATTCAATTTGACAATTTTCTTAACAGTTTAAATTAGTCCCGATAAAAAATAATATTGTTAGTCTTTCAGTTGTAATGAGTTAGATTAATCTACCCTCTGTATAAAAAATTTATGTACTAAAAGTATTATTTTTTATAAGGGATTAAATTGAAACTTAAGAAAATTGTGAATGATGAAATTGAATAAAGACTAATACACCTTAGTCTATATGTTGAAATTGAATAGTTAAGGGGCATACCCCACATAAGCCAAAATCATGAGAAGTTGAAATTTTCATATCTAATCGTCACAACTCACAACTACCACTGGTGATGAACCTTTTATAGTCAGACATACACATTACTACATTAGCTAATGTAAAGCAAAATCAATGCTTTTCCTGGTCCCTGTCAATGTCATACTGACAAAATCTTTAGCTTTTACCCTTTCAAAAATACATAACCAACCCCACCATGATCATTTAACATAATAAACAAATTAATTAGAATCTTCACTCAGGTCCAAAAATCTTCAATAGAGATTGATTAAGACCGAGAAATACCAAATAGTTGAATCCTAAAAATAAGTAAACATATTTTCTGTAGCAACCCACACTTAGTTACTGGTGTAGACCATCAGATATTTTACTAAGGATCTGGTTTGATTCAACGAAAGAAAAAGGAGCTATAATATGGACTAAGAGGCCTTCCAAGTATTTTTTTCAAAAGGGGGTTGTTTCCTAATCTTTTCTGGTTTATAATTAATTTAGTAAATTTGTAATATATTGTCCTATCTCAAAGTAATTACTTAGAGTGACTAGCAATACACACATAGGCAGGTGTACAACATGGGTTAAGAGCTATGACAAGCATACTAGTCAGTAATTTGTGATGGATAATAGAACACATATTTTTTTTGATAAAAAAAAAAAAAACATTTGAAAAACATTTCTTACACCAAAAAGTGAAAGACATTATATCATATTTCCATCTTGTTTAAAGTTGTCCATGTTCAACTAGAAAGAGAGCTTATCAAACACCTCATGTGCTTAGCTAACTGAATCTTGATTCTTCCATTAATTTATTGAAAAGCAAGGGTGTGGCATATAATGAATATCAAATTTTAATAGTTAAGAAACAAGTTCCACATCTTTACTAATACCATATGTTCTGTCATTGACTCCAATATTCTTAAGGGCTAACCTACAAGTACATCAAACAAATGCAATGTTGTGAACGTGAAAATGATTTTTTTATGTAACAACATGCATCCAACTCATAATCTCTAAATTTATTCAAAAAATAACTTATAATCTAATGAAGCACATTGTTTTCTCCCATCACCCAAAACAAAATCTAAATAAAGCTAAACTATTCTTTATACAATTTATCAAGAGAAGAAAAAGAAATTGACTCCACCACTCCAACCCTATTATAATTAATCTATTGCCCCAACCAATACAAGAAAGGTTAGGTTATATATCTACCTATAAGGAGAAATAAAAATGGTGAAAATTAAGCTAGCCTTAGCATCCTCCACACGTGAGAAAGACCAATTAAACAAATCAAATTTTCCAACCATATGAATCCCACAAGATTGAGATATAAGCTCGTGCGGAGGATACTTGGTTTACAGGACATTTTTCCTTAAATCAAATCTTGTGTAGCTTTTTGCATGGCAAAGAAAACATTATGCCACGTGTTAATCCTAGAACGAGCTTTAACATTATTCAACCCTACATTCATACCAACCAAAATATCTTTCTCGACGTTAAGCACTTCCTCAGGTTCCGCGCCGTCAAACATCCAAACAAGACACCAACAGAACCCCTTCGATATCTCCGAATCGCTGTCTGCTTGAAACCTCATTCTCCTACCTTTGTCTATGTGGGCCACCACCCAAACATCTGTCGAACAACCCGTCACCCGGTTCTCCGGAACCCGGTCGGACCGGTCTAAGGGAGGCAATAGAGATGCGTAATGTAATAATCTTTTTACTCGGTCGATGGGTTCGGAGAGAGAGGCGAATTCGATGGTGAGATTGTTGAGCTTGTCGGTGACACCGTGAGATGATGTTAATGTGTTGTTGAAGGGAGGGTTAACGGAGAGTTTGGAAGTAACGGCGGCGTTAAGTTTGGAGGAGAAATGAGAAGGAGAAGGAGAAGGAGGGAGGGTTAATAGGGTGGGAATTGCCGTACAAGTTGGGAATGGAAATGAATATAGCATTTTATTATTAATAGTAAAATAAGGATAATGAAAAAAATTGGGAGAGAAAGAAGGAGAATATGGGATATGGAAGAGGAGAGGAATGAAATGGATGGGTGGGAGTATGGTGCGGTCAGATATGTAATACAAGTTTTTTCTTGAAACAAAATGAAACTGTCCCTAAATATAAATATTATACTACTTCAACTTTTTTGATAAAAAATAGTGTTAAAAGCATGTAAGCAATGACATCATTTCAATTAAGTTCTGACCTAAATACTTTCGGTTATTATTTGCACTAAAGAATTATTTGCAACACTTCAAATCAATATCATTAGTATCTTAAATGTAAAAAGTTAAAAGTCAAATATATACAGTATACTAAAATATATATGGAAATGCTAACAAGTGCCCTTAAAACACTTGTTAAGAAACCTAAATAAGAAATTTTATATTGGAATTGGTGCATTCAACATATTGAAACTTGAAAAAATAACTTTTTTTTCAATAAAACTTACCAATTATTTCTAATTTAAAATTCTTAACTAGTGTTCTAAAGACACTTGTTAGCAAAGACCCAAATATATATAGTCAGGATATGTTGAAATTGTTGTTAAACTTAACATACTTGTATCAACGGTAATTTTATATAAAAGATGAAGTAAATAAATTTAAATGTTGAACTATCTCATATAATGTCGTGAGTTGGGGGATGGAGTGGAAACTTTATTTTGGTGGGATCCTTGGTTGGAGGGAGGAATTTTGAAGTATAAATTCAATTGTCTTTTTTACCTTTATGATAACAAATTGGCAGATGTGCCAGTTTTTGTTAGGTTGGGGGGAGGGAGGAGATGCTTGGAAATGGCGTAGGAGGTTGTTGGCGTGGGAGGAAAAATTGGTGGGGAATGTTGTGCTCTTTTATTACCAATTGTTTTGCAGGTTAATAAGAATGACAGGTGAATTTAGCAACTTCATGCCTCTTCAAAATACAACGTTGGTAGTGTTTACAACTTTTTGACATCAAGAGATCAACCTTCAAAAATGATCGCAATACTATTATTTGGCACAAGGAGGTTCCTCTGAAGGTCAACATCTTTGCTTGGCGTCTTTTGCGAAACCGCCTTCCAACAATTAATAACTTAATCAAATGAAGGGTCCTTCAACCAAATACGTTTTTTTACCCAAGAGGTTGCAGTTCACAAGAAGATTCTGATCATCTGTTTTTGACCTATGACTATTTTGGACAAGTTTGGTATGAAATCTATAATTGGCTCGGAGTGGTTTCCGCCAAACCATCTCGAATAAATGATCACTTTTTTTTTCCGATCGTTGGGTGGCTTCTTAAAAAACATTTGTTCTGCTTTTTATTTAATTTGGCTTTCTTGCGTTTGAATTATTTGGCGTGACAGGAATGCTAGAGTTTTTCAACAAAAGGGGATCTCAATCATCGAGCATATTGATAAAATTAAGCTCCAAACATTCTGGTGGTTGAACGCAAGTCATCCTAATTTTGCTTTTAATTACCACCTGTGGTGGCTTAATCCCCTTTTATGTTTGAGAGTTATCACTTAATTTAACTTACCATATGTATTTTAAGCGTGTCTGCATTATGGTTTTATCGCTTTTTTACCTTTGATAACCTGATGTAACACATACTTCTTTTGTCTTAGATCTTCTCTGATACTCCTTGTGTTTGAGAGACTAGCTTTGGTTAATATATTTCATTTTAGCTTCTTAAAAGATGTTAAACTATTTGTTGGCATATATTTTAAATAACATATTATAAGTTAAAATAAGATGACGATGTGGAATATCATAGAGTTTTAGAATCCTATGAATTTTTATATGTTTGATATACTTCAATTTAACAGTTAAATTATTTAATTCATTTTCTACAAAGAGGCATTGAAGATATAAGTATGTGAAGTTTGACATATCTTAGCGGGGATTCCACTTGTGTACCATTAAGGTATCAATGGTATATACCATTGACCAATTAGAGTGTGCCACCTACCAATGTTACTCTATAAATGCTTTATTTAATATATTTTTTTAAATAGTGTGCAACGTGGCACATTCTAATTAGGCAATGGTATATATCATTATGGTACACAAGTGATATCCATCTTAGCGGATAGGTTGATGTATATATAAAAAATGGATGTATAAACTATGTTTGAAGAAAAGTAAAATCTATAATTACCTTACCTCCATATAAAAGCACAAGTTATGTATCATGGGAACAATTATTAAAGGACACTTCCTAAAAAAATAAAAAAACATTGAGGAGACTTGACTTGCTGCCACTCAACAACCCACTAGAGCCGCCGGTCACTCCACCAAAAATTTAGCACTCCCTCCATCATTTTGATTAAATAATATGTTTTATTAAACATATTGCTTTAATTAAAAAATTTAATTCAAATATTTTTGTGGTCTTTCATTTAAGAAAACCTTCTTATTAGAGTTTATTTTACAGTTTGACCACCACCTCTAGTGAAATCTTCCCTCCCTCTCAACTCAACCACTTTTATGTCATCTACAAAGTTTAAAGTCGAGATCTTGCTTAAGTTATCTAAGTTTACTTTCACTCAGAACAACGACAACAACGTAATGTTAGTATGTAGTTTTAATTTGAGTTTTGTTATTTAAGAAGTTATAAGATTTTTGTAATACTTCTTTTTTGTTAATAAACATATATACTCGTGTGCAACTTCACCCAAATTGACTTGGGTTAAGTGCATTTTAAATGTTACAATTTACACATAACTTTCTTTTTTGGGACCAAACTAGTTGCAATTGAGAACAAATAGTGAAGTTCCATGCATTTCCACTTCTGCTGATAACGTCCCCTGCGTTACTATAACGTCACTTCCACTCCAAACTTCACTGCCTTTACAAGAACTTAAGTCTCTCCCATGTAAAACCTTAGATAGATCCGATGTCTGCGCAGATATAACCGCCTTCTGATCACTTAGATTGAAGAAAGCAACATAGACTTCTCCTGCATAAACATACAACCCTTGGAGTTAGAAAAGAATAACAAGTAATTATTGGTTTTGGCATGCTAGTTCAAATGCTTTGATGTTAGAGTGAAGTTAAAGAAAAATCAAGAGAACTGACCTGCTCTTCCTGTTGCAACCCAAGAGCGAAAACCAGCAGAACTAATAGGAGCTGCATAAATGACCAGCTAGCATTATGAATAATGATACACCAAGATAAACCCAACAAATTGCACAGGACAATATTTCCATAAAATAGCAAGTATGTGCGAATTTCACCTTTGACAGGTTGTACTGTTGCACATAAGCCAGAATAGCTATTTACCAGGGTCCCATTAAGATTCAACTGCCACATCTGTTAAAGACAACATAGATCAAATTCCAATAGTATATAGTACAGGTATAAAAAAAAATTGCAAATCAGAAGGTTATTATAAGAAGACAAATTGGCTAATGTATGGTATACGGATAAAAATAGTGATGCACAAACAAGATAATCATTGAATATATCAAGATTACACATTGGCTACATGTTTACAAGACATCTCACTCTAACATGACTTAAACACAGAACAACATACCTGATTTGAATCCAACCTGCAGGGCGAAAATGTACCTCTCCTGAACTCTTTAGAAGTAAGCTTTCGTCTTGGAGAAGCATCCAAGCAAAATTTTATTTTGTTAACTGCAACTAAATGATGATAATCTTGATGCATATTATCTTTATCTCTGCATCAATAACAATGCAACAATGACTATAGTTAACAAGAACATAAATAATCAAATCAAAGTTAGGCAAATAGAACAGAGAATGACGAGACAAAATATGATTACGATGCCAAGTTCAATTCTCTCTTGTGCATACAGAAGGGAGGAAGAAGATGGTTGTTTCCTAAATTCCATTTCCAACAGATTCTTTCAGGATATTGGTCAAGACTTTCACTAGTCCAACCACTTGTTTTTGAGTCAGTGCAGCTAGTGAGGCCTATTGAATGTGTATATGATGTTTTTGTTTCTGCATAGCTTCTTCTCATTTGCCCTCCATAGTCCTGATCTTCACTCTTCAAGCTTTTGATGTAAGGAAACTGCTAATACCGCAAAAGAATATTAAATTGGCAAACATATTATCTCCCTCCCCCGCCCCGAAAAGTTTAATGGTACACATGCCTCCATATTATTTGAGCTAAAAAAATTAATCTCCAGAAGGGTAGGATTTGTGATGAGATCATATGCTGTGGGATCAATCTTCCGTACATCGCCCCCATACATAAGGGGAGACTTTGCCATTGCCCACAGGGTCATCTGTGTAGGAGTACATTAACTCAGTTTCTTTTGATAAGGCATGTACACATATTAACATATGAATTTATGGGAAAGCAACTCAGTTATGGTTTTTACTAATACCTGTGTCCTCTTCTCTTCTAGGTTGAGGTTACTATACCTATGTGGACCTGCATTTGTACCTTCAAAAGGAAAAGGTGAAAATTCAGTGGCATGGTTAAAGGGTCGTGAATGATATACTCATACAGAAATAAGAAAAGGCAGCAACACAACCTTATTACTGCCGGGGATTTAAGAGGAGTTTTCAGGAAGAAAAAAAAATCCTCTTAGTTAAACAATTCCAATGAGCATATCTTGATTAACCATTAATCACAAATCAAAGACCAACTTAAACACATTTAACGATTTTACCTCTAGAAGTGTGTTTTAACTTTGACCACCGATGCAAAAGAAATACCGGCGACGTTTCTATATAATTCATACACACACAAAACGGAACGTGATCCTAGCATTTCATGAGGGGACGCGACCGTTAAGATTGCTCGGGGAGTGTGCTTGTCTTCTATTTATAAGAGTGAGCCACTAAAACCCCATGACTCTTACTCTAGGCTTCTCCCCGAAAAAGCCATATAGTGTTTGTATTTAATTAAACTCTTTTAATTAAATACAAACTATTAATTATATTAAATCGTATTTAACTCAATTAATTGCCAACCCTCATTTATTTAATCAATTCATAATTAAGTCAAATGACTACTCACTATGGTCACCATAAGAATCACTTATTAACACTTACATGACAATCATGTAGCCTTCTCATAGTGGGTCAATCGGGTACACTTGTCATAAAAAAATGACGTATACTTGTCACTCTTAACATTTAAACTCGGATGCTGACTTGATACTGAATATTCGTGATACCACATATCCTCGTTCATATCATGTACTGTTTATATCACATATCTATGACCCGTGAATCCTCGTTCATATCATGTACTGTTTATATCACATATTTATGACCCGCGAAATGTGATTATAAGTCTACTCGCGCAATAGCCTGAAGGTGTTATTGTTGCCCTTATTTACAATAACACTAGACCACAGATGATTAAGAATATTGCTCTATTATTCAATAGGATCTCGCGATCAAATCCTACACGATATTCTATTGATCAAACAATTTATTCTGAGGACTTTATTATGTTATATAACAAATAATATAATAAACACGGTGACTAAAATGTTTATATATTAATCAATATATAAATGAAGATCATCATACTAAAGCAAATTCAAGCAACATAGGTTGACTACTAGGACTTACTCCAACAACTCGCGCCATCAGTTAGCCATCCAAATGGTAGCATGTCCAAATCCGGCCATGAATTCCCCATTAAACTTTTTGCTCCTATCATATTAGCTGTTGAAAAATCCCTGATTCATAATTAAATAAACTAAATTTACATGATAGGATGATGGAACAACATATCACAGATTGAGAAGCAACAAAGTTGCAACATAGGGACAAATATTTTTTTTTTTGAAGAAGCTAAATTAGCCCACTCAAATTGGCACCGGAGAGAAATAGAGACAAATATTTTGAAGTAAACCAAAGTAATTTAACCACCTTGATACATCAAAATGAGATTTAACATCCCTCCATTCATCCCAATCATCTGCTGTGATACGATATAGATTGACCAGTCCACTGACATCCTTGGCCATGGCCGGTGTCACACTTGTTCCGGGAGACAAAGAATAGACAATGGGGCGATCAAACTCCCGGAGAACCTGCAGTGACATATCATTTGGTAAGTTTGCCGATGCATCTGGCATAATATTACCAATGTCGGTGTTTGTATGAGATAGAGAAGTGCATGGAAGAAATAGAACTGCAAGATACCTCTGATACATAACTTATTTCATTTAAATCTAAGTCATCGCCAAATACACAGTCGTGTTTCACTGCAAGGAAAATAGAAAACCTATCAAATTTATTGCCAAGGGAAGGCACGACTGCTCGCTATAGTTTAGAGTCCGTACAATAGTTTCTGCGTAAACCCACTAACCCCCAAGGCCCCAACTCAAAAACATAATCTTTGTTTTCATACCTACTCATCTGTAGATGTCTGGAATAAATGAGAAATTATTTTGTAGACTACTACTATAAGTGTGTCCCAAAGAAGGCTATGTGAATTTTATAATTAGTTTGAAGTAGAAGTTTTGGTCGTATGATATGAAAAAATCCGTCAATGTTTATGGCTTATGAGTGAGACCACTAAAATACCAATTCTATGTAATGAAGTATAAATGATAATCTTGATGAAACAAAGTAACAAACAGTAAAAATAATGTACTAAGAAAGGCATAAATGCTTCACTTATGCAAACTTGTTGAAGCTGATGCAATAAATTGTATAAAATCATCATGGTTGTCATCCATGACATGACTATGTTGCGACAGAGCATAAATATTATAAAATAGAAGTCCAAGTACCAAAATCAACACCCCATTCAGCATACTGCACATAAAGGGACCTCAAAAAGGCTTTGCCAGCACCCAACGTAGTATTTACACTCATGAAACCATGAGTCATCCATCCACAAGCCCTTTCAGGGATCCCTATGTCTTTTGCATACCACAGTCGACCAGATTCTTTATAAGCACTTCCCTAAGAAATTGAAAGGTGAGGAAGTTAAAGGAGCAACAATATCATCATATCTCGCCCATAATGTTTTAATTTTAGATAAAAAATGTATTACATAGGGAATAATACAACCAAACTTTTCTCGTTAAAAAAGAAGCAAGAAAAAAATGAACTGATTCAAGTTATACAAGATTTACAAAGCATTACCGTTGTTGTATCTAGTATAGGCGTGTTTGCATTGACAGCCTGCGTGCTTATCCCTCTCATAACATGAATCCCAAACTTTAAACCCATACTATGCACTCGATTAGCTACTTCGCGGAACCCTTTCCCATCTTGTGAAGAAGGCCACCTTCCTGGGTCAGGAATCATCCTCCCCCATTCATCAATGACGTCAAAACCAAGAGAATCATGATAAGCACCCTGAACTTTCCTTCTATACCAGAGATAATCCACCACAACATACTGCAAGTGTTTGAAGCAAAGATATCATATCTATATCCACCTAAAATAGTACTAACATATTCAATCTCACCTATACATACCTCGTATCCATGATTGCGGAGACGCTGAGAAACTATTTGAGCACTATGTAAGAATTCTTGTTCAGAAATTATCCAGCAAAAACAATCATAGGAATTCCAACCTCTTGGTGGGGTGGTAGCTAGCTGTAGGCGACTCTGAGTATCAGATAAATTCTTAGATGACGCGCTGAATTTGAAATAACACATACAAATTGATTAGAAATAAGTATAACCCTACTCATTTGTCTAATACCTCACACATATATGATTGAACCAATTGGGATTCAATTTAATCTAGTGATCGATAATACTGTCTGAAATATGCAATTAGCCTGGACAAAATTGATGCTCTATTGTAAAACTTGAAAAGCAAGCAACTCACAAGAAAGTTGAAGTGTGTTAGGAATGAATTTTGCAATAATCAGAAATGATAACGCAATGATCAAGAAGTAAAGGATTGAAAGAAAAAACATGCATACCCGTGAAAAGAGAAGAGAGAAAGGAGAATGAAGAGAAAGATGGATAAACAGTTCATTGTTCCACCAACAACTCACTCCAACTTCATCATAGTAAGTTAGTAGTATTAATTATACGCTACTCTACCAATCAATCCATTTATGGATAAGATTGAGACTTTAATTAATTGTTGTAATCATCAATTTAGTTCATGAAGTGATTGTTGCACACGTGTGGTGGTCTTGTTTCCTTCGCAGCCAAATTGTCGACACGCCCAAGATGTGTAGTAAAAGAAAGAAACGTTCAAAAATGGATTTAGCTCCACTAATGTAAACCCACCCTTTTTCGTCGCCCATTCTATTCTACCTTCAATTCTTCTTTCTCTCCCACAACATTTACCGCAGATTCTTTAACCCAACTCAACAGAGTTATCACCTTTGATCTTAGTGGAGACCGGAGCTAATAAAAAATCCACAATATTGAAAAGAGAATGTTAGTTAGGTACTCTCATTGTGGAGTGAATATTTTATTTATATGTTTATAGATAATAAGCACATTTAATAAATTGATTAAAAATAAAACAGTGTTCATTAAATATTATTGGAACTCATTTAGTAAAAAGTTTTGAGATGTAAAAATGGGTAGAATTGATTGTTTATTATGTATTCACAGTAATAATTATTAAAGGGGTGAAGTATACATGTGTGAGATCCACTTATACATGTGTGAGATCCACTTGGACACTCAAATGTCATGTGAGAATGGTCTATTGTAGATGCTCTAAGGTTCACTGTAATGAACGTATTGTGTAAAATATGATTGGCTTCATAGCATACTTTATTTTTTATTTTTTTCATAATGCAGAAAACTTTATTTACAAATTTAAAATACTTTTTACTTGAATCTGTTTAGTTTAGTGAACGGAGAGTGTAGAATGAAACTCATCATACCTGCCTGTTTTTTTTTTTTTTTGGTACAAAATCATACCTGCCTGTTATAACAATGTAATTATAATGTTTTAACTAAATAGTTTATCACAAAATTGCAATGACTGTCAACAAGTTTCAGTTGGACGCAGTTTCGTTTTTGGCTGGAGCACACCCAAATGTTCCCATATTTTTTCGCCAACATACATATTATGCTATATAAACTATTCCTGAAAAACCTCTAATTCGCCCTCACATTTTATAGCTGAAGGGTTCTTTCACAAATCATCATTTGAACAACGAAAGGGGTCCAATAACATTTAATTCAACAAGGATTTGCACTTTTTCTCGTACAAAAAAATTGTCAGTTTCTTTTCAAGAGGAAGAAAAGTGGACGTGAGGTATTGCTACATGTTAGATGACAAGTAGAAAAAAAAAACCACCAGGTGTCTCGGCAAAGAGAACATTCAATAGTAGGAAATCTATTCTTCAAATTGATAACCAACAGTTGAATCTCATTTCCTGCAACCTTTGCTCCAAATCTCTATTTACTGTCCCTCCTACCTCAGGGTGTATTAAGTATTAACCGCAGCCCATGTTTTCACGTTTGCCATGGAGATTTATAGAACTTATAACTTAGATGGCATAATTCTTGGAAATGTGAAAGTCCCAGTGTAAAGTATCAATAAAAATAGCTGGGATCAGGCTCTACACATGCAAGGAGTCAGAGGGTTCTCCCACAGATCGTAGTTAGGGAAAGTCTCTTCTGGCAATCCTGTTCGTGTCTGGTGAGTAACAATAACATCTTCTACAAAAGGAGCCCAACCCATGTACGGATCCCCAAAAGACTTGGACATTAGTCCTTTGTCGGGCTTTATTGATTTTAGACGGTGACCCATATATCTGCGGGCACCAATGATCAGCTTTGCAAAGTTACCTCCATGGGTCATCACAAATACATCTGACTTCAAGCACACCAAGAAATCAAGAGCTGCAAGGCTAGTCACGTGCTTTCTGAAACCATCTAACTCTTCTTTAGTAGCCAATTCCTCCTTTGTGACCTATTACCAAAAGTGAATAACATTCATCATATTGTAAAAGAAGCGAACAGACTCATCTGTTAAGTTATTGATGAATAAATTGAACATGACATAGAGCGAGAGATCATTGCATTACAAGGAAAAAAAAACATGCCGTGACATTGTTAAATTCACTACATAATAATGGATTTGATTTTCATAAAACAAACAAAAGGAAACAATAAAGCTTCTAATCATTTTAGAACTTCAAGGCAGTGTCATGCGCATTTTTTTAATGCACATGGGAGTGGAGAGGTCTTACCAGATTAGGGAACATATTCCTTAGGGGAGCCATCCGGTTTTGACCACCATAAACTTGTCCAGAAGCAACATAAATTTGAGTTTCCTTCGTATAGCCCATAGCCCGAAGAATAACAGCCACTTCTCCAGGCTCTAGAGGGCATCGTCCTTCCTTTCGCTTCTGCAGAGCCAATTGCCACAAGTGGGAACCATTCTACATTTTCAAGAAAGATGGTGACCAAAATGTTCCAATAAAATCGAAAGGTTCCTAGGGCTCATTTTGATTGAAAATAAAAAATAGTATGGCACCTTGTACCGTCGAGGCCACTCCTTTTTTCTATACTCTGCCATTATAGCTTTCTCATCTCTTGTCCCCACAAAATCACAAAATGATAGGCCCACCATTCCTTTTTCGAATCTAAGATGCAGTGCCCTGTTTACAGTAAAACGGTTAAATTATTGACAATAAAAAAATACACTCAAATTCAGCTACAAGTCCTTGATCACGAATGTCATCACATACATATAAGGATTTGAATTGCCTGTTCGGTTTCTCATCCTTGATGCAAGTAAATCAGACATCTGCTCTATATCAGGAAGAAATTTCAGAGCGTGATAATTGACCCTACATCTCAACTTGTTGATTTCCGATGGGACATTGTCATATCTGAAACAAGAACAGGGACATCATGACAACATCAACTACATAAAAAAAAAAAAAAAAAATTGAATCTATCATGCGTCATCCTTGGCCTACCCAAGCCTATCAACAAAAGGTTTCAGAGCCATAATCTTTTTCTCCTTGACGCGGGGCAGAACATTGTCAATGTAAAATTGTGCAGGTGCATATTTTGGGATGTTCTTCACAGTCCGTCTGAAAGAAAACAGTTTTGCTTTGTTAATGTATCAATATTGAACAATTATCGGAAAATGTCGATAACAGTGGTAATAGTTTGGCAAAGCTAGTAACATGAAAAAGTATAGAACATATACACAGGAGATTCAGTTTGTGTCTTCTCTGTCCATTTACAAAAAAAAAGAAAAATAAATAAATAAAAACTGGCCCCAAAATCATCATCAATGCAAGATATTCACAGTGAGGACATAATTTAAATTCATAATAGTCAAGCTATTTGCTCCAAACAACCAGCACTTAAACCAAAATCCTGTGTTAATAAATCAACAGATTAAATAGAAAACCAACATAAAAACTGGTTTTGACATATGTATCCATCTTTTAAAGGCATATCAACTGGGGATTTGAGTGTTCAACAGACTCAAATTAAAAGGCACAGAACATAACTACAAATCATAATTATCATGCCATTTGGTGATAAAATGCAGCACATCAACCAAACCTAATGTCGATCATTCCATGAATGAAACATCAAATCAGCATGACACTGGCTTTAGCATACTAATCAATCCTTCAATTATTATTTTTTTGAAGAATAATCAATTATATATATTTATACATAAAATATATAACAATGAAAGGTCAAGGCTGCGACTTTTAAAGTAGTCATGTAACCATTGACCAATGAAAAATTTTCAATCTTGACCATCCAAAAAATGTTATACGGCCAAGATTTACCCTCTCACTTTCATATAAAAAAGTCCTTACTAAATACATGATGCATCCACTGTGTGTCTGTGAGTGTAAAGGGAATATAGTATCTATCACTTGCAACAACTTGGGATTTAGATTTTCTACAGACCCTACTCAAAGGGACAAGAATCTATCAAACCTTATGCTAGAAAATAGCTCTGCTTTATCAGTAAACCATTCTGGGATATCACGGACAATACGGACATCATCCTTTAGGTAGTCAATGAAGTGATCCACGTCAAAAATGTCTTCAAATTTCCTGTAATTATGAAATGCATCATCATTGTTGTTAGGAATCCACAATCAGAATAGAGAAAAATAAAAATGATTTTATTGAAAAACTGAAGAATGAAAAGAACAAAGAATTATCTCCTTTAAGGGTTTCCCCTTCTACAATAGAGTGCCATTGCTCTGTTTTTATCTAAATTAATCAAAGCTCAATGGGCTTCTACTATTACCCCCCTATATATTCAAATGAATCTCCTCACCTCAACTATCTGATCAGCCCAATTCAAACTACTTCAATTCCATTTTGATCCATCCTTCTATCCTAACAATACCACGCCCTTCAAGTTCAACACTGTCCTCAAGGTTGAAAATAACCAGCTGACAGTGTACCAGTAACTAACTAGGTTTCCAAAATCTGCCAGCACAGTACCCCTCTTCATCGCTTTGCTCATCTTCCACTAGAATACTTATGCAGACTTTGCTGTAGACTGAAACCTGATCCGACTCCCTAGCCCCTACCAATGCTCCCGTCTGAATTCTGTGTCGGGCCCAACGAGGCCTTGCCTTGAATTGGGCCAAGCAAACCAACAAAAGATATTCCAACAACTCCCATTTGGTTAAAATCTCCCCACCTGTCTGCTGCCTGAAAACTGATGGTGGAAGCATAACCAGACTCCTTATAATCTGGATCCTCAAAGTTGCTGCTGCATGAACCAGTGTTGTATCTCCCTCTTTGTCTTTTACCTTAATCTCCTCTACTGTATATCTCATCCTCAAGTCAAGCTCTCTGCCATTGGGTCATGCATCTCTGTCCGGTTCTTATTGCAGCTCTTCAATAGGCTTTATTTGACGCACCTTTAAGAGGTTATTTGGGTTCAGTGATCCATTCGAACAGAATGCTACTGTCAAGATCGGGAAATTTGGTCTTCTTTGCACGAAAAAAGGATTCTTAGTAGCTGCACTCCCCTGTAATCTCCTTCTAAATTATTTTCCTGGTGCTGCAGCAAGGCCATCTCTAGAGAGGATCGTGGCTCCAAACTTTTTGCCTCACAACATGTATCTGTTTCTTCACCCCATTACCCAATGTATGGCTGATTTTTCCTGTCCCTTCAGCACTCTCCTTGAACTTGGAGGGTAGCGCCTCCGCCCTTCTTTTGTCACAACTGGGTCTCTACATCTTCATTGGTTGTTTAAACATCTTCAGCTCAATAGTGTTTGATCACCATGAGTGGGGCTGTAATATATAACACTAAACCTCCTTTCAAGAACAACCCTCATTCTTCATTACTTCCCCACAAGAGAAGAGGCAGGTCAAACAAATTTGTAAAGAATTTACAATGGAGAATTGGGAATAATGAAAAGGAAAGATGATTTTATTGAACTGAAATAGAAAAGACCATGGAGAGAAGTCAATCCTCTAAAGGTGTCCCCTTCTACCACTAAGACACTGTTTGTTTTTTCACACTAACCAATCTCAATGACTCAATCCTCTTCTACTATCTTTCCTTTATTTATTTAACTTAATTGTGTCTCCTCAACAAACTAACCTAACTAATTCTAACTACTTTAACTGCCTTGTATTGTATCCTTCTTCACTAACAACAGTCGGCAAGGTGGTTTGTTATTGAAATCTTCCAGGCAAGGCAGCAGGACAAAATCTACTAGTGAGAAAGGAGGAAAGTAGTAGTGGAGAGATAAAAAGATTAGATAGAGTGATTAGAAATTCAAAAACTACCTACATTTTGGGGTAAAAAATATACTATATTTATGATGTGATATGTCATATCATGTTTGCTTAGCAAAATGGTGGCAACAATTTAACTAATCAAAACAACATTAGAAAAGTTTTGGACAAGAGATCTCACGTTTGGTCTTTCCAAATCTGGTCCTGTTTCAATACGGGCAAAATAAGAGTGGCATTCATTATTTTCGCAACAGCCACTGCATTGCATATCTGCATTTTGGAATAGGTGCTAAAGTAAATCATCAATAGATAAATAGTTATGTAATGATTCTAAAAAACTTTACGCAAAGTGTCATTTCATAGATATGTATTATATAATATAACATAATATAATGATTCTACAAATGCTAAGTGTCATTTCATTATTTCATATAACCCACTTCTATGTGCATGACAGTAAAATCAACATCATGGATCAAATGGAACATTGAACTCGAGTAAAAACTTAATTTTAAACTATAATTCTAGTGGTATTGCTAGTGCATCAAACTCGAAACAGCACAGTTATGCGATGGCTTAAAGCCAGATAAGAATGCAGATGCTCTATGAAAATATTGCCTAAGCATCAAATCTCGACTTCATATAATCAAATAGTTCACTCAATTTATTCTATCTAAAAATGCACCATGAAATAGAAGTATTGAACTTTGAACAAGTATGCAAATATATTTGATATTTAATTTTTAATTATGCTCCTTTTCAGTTATAGCAGTCAGTTCAAAGCACGTAGAATTCACATATTGGACAGCAGGAATAAAATTTCCAACTAAACTGTACCAGTCTACCAGGTAATCGTGTTCATTAAAAGGAAAACGAGCAACCGTGAAAATGCAAAACTCAAGGTGCATTTCAAAAAAAAGAAAACAGTCTAGACTAGAGTGTATCACAATTGAAAGAACTACTCATACCGCAATTCTTTGCTGATTTAGACCACCTTCAGCGTGAATGAATATATAGCCATTTGTTTCATTTTCATGAGGAAGATCTACAGGAAAGTATAAAAGAACTATCAGCATTAGCAGTAGTATTAAGAACATATAGCACTACTATGAGCATGTCCTCATTAACATATACTATGAGATTATTGGGGAATATTACATTGAAAAGGAACTTTTGAAGACCTGTTTATAAAATGTACAACAAACAACGAACCAAGCCTTATCCCACTAAGTGGGGTCGGCTACATGGATCAATTACGCCATAATGTTCTATCATAAACCATATTTAGATCCAACTCATTAACTTCTAAATCTTTCCTAATAGTTTATCCTATATAGTTTTTTTGGGTCTTCCTCTACCTCTTTTGATCTGACTTTCCTCCATCTGATCTACTCTTCGTACTACAACATCTACAGGTCTTCTCTCTACATGCCCAAACCACCTAAGCCTATTTTCTACCATCTTTTTTAGAATCTTCTCTCTACAGGTTTTATTTCTACCATTTATAGAATGTAGACATACAGAATACAATTTTAAGGACAGTATTGATCCGTGAATACCATTAGATGGGTTAAAGAAAATGAGTTCAAATATCTGTCTTGAAATACCAATCATAACTGTAGTTTGTCAGTGCAACTGATAAATGATACCTATGTTAAATTGTCATAACTACTGGATGAAGAATATGTTCTTAATTCTTATTAGTTTGTTTAATAGCCATTTTCGCATAGTTTGCAATGCCAATGACACAGTAAATGCAGAAACAAATTAGAGAGCAGGAAACCTGATATTGCACCATCCCTGCGCTCAGCACACGGCTTCCACGACGTTGTAGATGAGTAAGGATTTTCCCAAAGAGATGCGGATTCTTTAACCTACAAAAAACACCACACATGCTTAGTGAAATTTCAATGTGAAAAACATCGTCGTCGTCGTCAACGAAACTATGATCCTTTTGAAGATAACTTACATGAGGGCAGTGAAGAACAATCCCATCTTTTTTACACAAGTAAGGTGAATTCTACAACAGAATTAAACCAGAAAAAATCAATTATCAGAAAAGCTGAAAATTCAATACATAACAAGCTGCTCGTTATTACTAAAGTTAGAAAAAAAAACTGAGAAATCACTTATGAGTAGCAAATCAAAAGAAGAAAAAGCTTAATTGAAATTGAGATTCTACAACGAGAATGCGGTACTGACCAATTTGTTGAGGATGGTGAAAACGGAGATTACGCCAACGAGAATTAGAAGTGAGACGAGGAATATAGAGATCTTGGAGTTGTGAAGAGAAACCCTAGGGTCGTCGGTGAAGAAGGAGCAAAGGTGATGAAAATGCGAGCAGGGAGGACGGTCACGGTCTTTGGGAGAGTGGCGATCGTCGGAGAGGTCGTTGTCGGGAATGAGAGGGGAGGAATCGCCGTCGCGTTTCATCGGAGAAGAAGTGGCGCGGGCGCCGAGGGAGGAGGAGTGACGGAGCTCCGCCATCGAGGTGGACGGTGCTTTCTCTCTCTCTATATGACGATTAATGTAATAATTTTTTAGTTTAGTGTAAGAAGAAGTAATAACTACCTAAGAAGGAGGTAGGTAATTGTTTGTTGTTGTTGTTGTTTGTTCTGGGGAAGTGCGCATGTGATGAGTTCAGATCCCACTTATATTCTTTTCCACAACAAGCAACCATTATTCATTCTCATTAATCGTGTAAGATTACTTACTTAATTATGCAATTGTATTGACTTTAGGAAAATGCTCACAATTTTTTCAGAGTCTCGTTAAGAAGTCGCTGCAGACACTTTTTAAGGATTTCTAAATCTCCATTTGGGGTAGCACTTGAGTGACATTGTGGTTTAAAAGTAAGAGTCTTAAGTAAGACCCCATTCTTCACATTGGGGTATCTAATAGATACCGGGTTTTAAATAATTAGTACCCTTCTAATGGAAGGATAATACTTGGGTGACATTGTGTCATTGGCCAACCACAATGCCACAAATGTCTTTCTTCTTTCTCTTTCATAATATTTTTTTGTTTCTTTGTACACATGTGACATTGTGGTTAGCCAATGTCACCCAAGTATTATCCCTCCATTAGAAGGGTACTAATTATTTAAAACCCGGTACATATTAGATACCCCAATGGGAAGAATCTTTTTCAGGGTCTTATAAAGACTCGGGGTCTTACTTAAGACTCTCACTCACTTTTAAAGGGGACATGCACTCTTTTGATATTAAAAAAATAAAATATAATGATATAAAGTTATTGATAGTTTATTAGTGGGTCTCATTTAAGAACTTTGTGTGAGATTTGGGTTGGAGTGATTGAGTGAGATACGGTGTTCGTTCAACTTTGTGTGAGATACGGTATTCGTTCAATAAAAAATAGTTCAAATTGTGGAAGAAAAAATAAGCATTAATGTTACATGTTTGGTATTGTAAAGTAACTTACGCTTGGTCATCCAATAGCAAAGTCCATTAAGAATGTGGCACATAAGTCCAATAAACAAGTTCAAGTCTACAAAGGTGACCATTTTATCGTATCACATGATGCAACACACGATTCGACCTCCCACACCATTTCAGGAGACATCTCGCATCAAAACGATGTGTAGCACATGAGAAAAAAAACTTCCACAAAGCCTTGAAAATCACCTCGCTCCCACTTGGTATATATATATTAGCAGAGTGTTGACGCACTCCACCACCTTAGTTATAACCAACTTCTAAATAGCTACTACAATGTTTTTATTTACATGACCTCATTTGAATTGGATAGTCGCCTCCTCCTATCTCGCGTCCATTTGGTCTAAATATATCGAATATGATGTCGCTATGTCAAATTGCAAGATAAAATATAACAAAGAACCTAACATTGGATCCATCACCATAAATAAGGTTCTCGCCCCATGTATGTTTATGTATTATACCCTATGAATTGGGGTCTCGACCAGTAGGTCCTCTCCTTTCTCATATGGTTTGTTAGAGCATCTCCAATGGGGGGTCCTTACTTAACAAGGACCACTCCCCGTTAAGGACCCTCCATTGGAGGAAGAAAAAATGAGTCCCCGTTAAGGAACAGACAACTATATATGGACCCTCTCTCTTGGGTAACTAACGGGTCCCACGTTTAAAAAAGTAATAAAATTTGTACTATTTGATCCCACTTGCATAAATGAGTAATAAAATGTGTACTACTTGGTCCCACTTGTAAAAAAGAGTAATAGGTAAATCATTTTTGTTTAATGATGTAAAGATAGTGAGACATATTTAAGTACTTTTCATTGGAGTCCTTAGTAGCGTATTGCCATTGGAGTCATTGAGTACTTAATAGATACTTTTATTGAAAAATTATAAATAAATGATGTGTCACGTGAGGTCCATTAATGGAATCCTTGTTAGGGAACTACCATTGTGGACGCTCTTATCTAACTGCACTGCTTTAAGATCTTAGCTTACTTTTTTGTGAGTTCCAATCATCAATGTCGAAGATAGTAAGTCCATCTTTATGTCGTCTCAAGGCTATAAGGTGTTATGTCATGCAATTGTGTCCACGGGTTGAATGGGACAGAATTAAACTTGATTTTACTGGGTTGCCTATCTCTTTGGAGCTACATTGTCTTATATTCACTTCATCAAAGGACGATGTGGATATCTTAGAAATTTAATACCCCTATGTTAGCATTAAGTTCTTCATTTCATTGAAACAAAAGCTTAATGCATTTGTTGATTTCTTTGCCAAAAAATTTCCTACGTTTTAGGTTATTCACATAACAACATTTCCACGGTCAATCATAAAGTGTACGAAAGGTGTTTTATTTCTTTAATTTATTTGTATTTTAAATTGTTTATTGAATCTTACATGTCATGTTCAGATCACAACTTCTATTAACATTACTACTCAACTATTCAAACATTTTAAATAGTTGGATTTTTGTGGACTCGTGCATCTTAGACGATCAGATGTACAATCCTATATGATTTTTAAACATCCTTCGGTTGCATAAACTTTTAGTCATTGTGAGTCATCATGGTTAATACATATAAAAACTTGATTAATATGTGTTATGTCTTCTTGTTCATCGAAGGCATCATATTATTTATTAGATTATCTCTGTAAAAAATCCAAGTTGTTTTAATGAACACTTGTTTGTATTTAGTTTGATTGCATCTTTGCCTTTGGTTGAGAGAAAAATATTATAAGTAATTTTAACATGTTAGGATGATTTTTTTTACTTAATAAAAAAGCTTATTGTATAGCAAATAATAACTAGCATGATCAAATCTAGCTGGTTTCGTTGGCTAATGGAAGCATGAAGCTTTTTTTTTTCCTTTCTAGTATACTCTTGCGATTCATGACATGCAAAACGGGAACAAACTTAATTAGTATCTAAGTTATGTTTAGCAGTCATTCTACGCTTTTGTTATATTTTAAATATGTCTTTGATTAAGTTAAAAAAAAAAAAAATTGTGGTGGCCGGGGTTTGAACCTCAGACCTTGCATATATTATGCATTGTCCAAGCTCATGAGGACTGATTAGGTTTAAATATCTAACAAACTCAACTCTCGAACTTATATTTATGTTTATTTTTTCTGCCATGTTTTTGTGTTGTTTTTTCACGCCTTTGCTTCTTACGGAATCCAAATACGGTTTGAAACTACTTAAAAAAAGATTTGATTGTTGAGGTATTTATAAGCTTGTAATTCTTTTAGACAAACACCATAATAGAATTTGACAAAATTTCAAATACAATAATTGAGTTGTAATGTTGCAAAAATAAAAAACCTGAAGATTAGGTCAAGTAATTTTAAGGGGTCATTGCCCATGCGTATAGCTCCAAGATTTGTGTGATGACCTACAAATATTGTAGACATAGGCTATTAGGATGAAAAGTTTCCATATACAGCTCGTTGGTATAACCCACGATTTTCCAATTTTATCTGTGAATTTTCACGATTGCCACATTCCAAATTTCTTGTAAGAATAGGATATTTGTAATGTATAAGTTGACTTTAATAAATAAGTAATTTGATTATAACTTTTTAATATACTTTTTGGAGTTTTAGAAATCAAAATTTCAGTTTTGTAAATTATTTATGCTTAAAGGTAATGATTGAATCAATGTGTTGATAGTCAATGTCTCCTCGAGAACAAGACATAAAAACCTGTATTGATGGATTGATAATCAAGAGTTAAAAGTGTATCTAATAAGTTTATTGTTTTTGAGGGGATGTATAATAGTTTATATTTATTTTATTATTTTTATAAATATATAAATATTCAACATATTATTTTTATTCACTTTTGATCTCTCTTGTCAGAGATGCTGAAACCAATCTCCAAGATATCCAACAACATATTCAAACCAATGGCCATAATGAAACCACCATACAACAAGAAAAACAAGCCCAACTTATCTTAGAAGAAGCCCTGAACAAAGAAGAAATCTTCTGGCATGAGAAATCAAAAGTGAAGTGGCATTGGGAGGTGGTTTGATAATAATGTTCGCCGTGTGGTGGGAGATGGCAAGGATACTTTATTTTGGCAGGATATATGGGTGGGGGAGGTTCCTCTAAAACTGAAATTCCCCCGCTTATATGAGCTTGC
>Ga0228711_1000198_pt1 | contig 61033 bp, 50 predicted proteins | sample MedpolnodulmetaG_2_FD_177996 | JGI IMG/M metagenome (GOLD analysis project Ga0228711, IMG submission 177996) | Root nodule microbial communities from Medicago polymorpha collected in Santa Monica, California, United States - brown nodules | ecosystem: Host-associated > Plants > Roots > Nodule... | reverse complement strand
GAGAGAGAGAGAGAGAGAGAGAGAGAGAGAGAGAGAGAGAGAGAGAGAGAGAGAGAGAAGTGTCTTTGTCCGTTCTGTTATGATAATTTCTATTTGAATCTAATCAAAAAAATGATATTTCTATTTGTGTGGTCAACAAGCTTGATTAGCCCCTTACTTGTATTTATACTTTCTTAGCAAATCAACTGTTGACAAATTCTGTACTTGTATTTATACGTTCTTAGCAAATCAACTGTTGACAAATTCAAACTTTTGGTTAATTTCTTTCTTAACCCTTCGATTTGTTGGGTAAAATGATTGGGACAAAGATAGTCGTATTAGACTACGAGCAAATACACAAGTGAATTAGATATTAAATATTTATTTAAAATCTTAAAACATTAAGTATATGAATATCGTGATTTATATGTTGTTCAACATGTATTTTCTATTAAAGGTGGACTTCTAATTCACATTTGACATATCATCAATCTCCCTTTCAAGTATGAATTCATTCATTCATATGTGTATGCAACCCCTCAAGCATAAGTTTTCTTCCGCATACACGTGCACCATCGTTGGCACTCCTCTCAAATCACCAGTTTTGATAACACTATTAAGTTATAAGGAAGGAGAGATAAGATATCATCATGTTGCTCTTTTTGATCAATGAAGAAGTAGAATTGAACATCACATCTTCACCAAAAATATTAAGGTATTAGATACATGGATCCCCTAACTTATATGATGTCAAACATTCATTTTTTCTCCCATGTGGAACTCTTACTCTCACTTGATATATCAACATTATACCACTCTAGGGTTTTGAGGGGGCTCATGGATCATCATATTGGCCATAAAAGCAAACACACAAGAGAGTTGGACATCCCTTGTTCACTTGAAACCTAAAAGCATTAGGTAAAAACAAACACCCATGTAGAGTTCTTTTTGTTTCTTTTTTGTTGGATTTTCACATTTATATATTGTTCAATATTCACTTTTTAAGTAAGGTGAGACTTTTGCATTACCCACACTTGACACACAAGCACAATTCTCATAATTTTTTTTTTTTTATAATTCTGAATTAAGTCGGAATATTGTTGGAGTCAAGTTGGTCCAATAACAATAGAATAAAGAGTTGTAACTTGTAATTTTGATCCTTAAAAAACGTGGAGTTAGTATTAGTCCCTAAGAAAGAAAACAAGCATTTTCAGCCCCTTCAACCAATAAACATAGCCATGTTAATTATTGTGTAAAAAAATCCAATAGATTTCTTCTCGTTTTTAAACAGTAATCGACTTTTGTCATTGTGAGCTTAACTCAATTGGTAGTATGTAAGGTCTGTGGTTCAAACCCCGACCATCAAAAAACAAATCGTGATCAACTTTTGTGGCGCTCCAACAAAAAAAAATTGCCCCAAAAACGATATTTAGGTCTTTACAATCATTATTGTTGGTGACAATTTGCTCCAAAAGAATTTTATAATTCAAAAATAAGTAAATTTGAATATCGCTCATTCCTCCTTTCCACTTTCTTATTTCTTCATAAAACAATTAAAATTACAATTTGTTGATTTCTAACTTTAAGAGACCAATTCCTCAAAAAAAAAAAAACTTAAGAGACCAAATTGATGTCTTCATTTTTTATCGGGAACCAAATTAATACTTTCACTTTTTGTGGAGGATTAAAAATAATTTTTTTGCAATATGTAAAATACTTACAATCCTAAATTTTTTGCAATTACCTTCTTTTGACTACAATCTTATGTTAGTGTGCAATTAAATTTGTCAAAGGCAGCTAGTGCAGACATGTCAAATGCAGCACTCAACTCATTATTTCTTTTTATTTATAACCCAGCTCAACTCATTACTTATACTTTGTCTGTTCTGTTATGATAATTTCTATTTATGTGGTCAACAAGCTTGTTTGGCTCCTTACTTGTATTATACTTTCGTAGCAAATCAAATGTTGACAAATTCAAACTTTTGGTTAAATTTGTTTAATTTCTTTCTTAACCTTTCCATTTGTTGGATCATGATGGAGACAGAGATACATTGTACTAAGAACAAATACACAAGTGAATTACACATTAAATTTTTATTCAAAATCTTAAAATATTAGGTGTATGTATCTCTTTATTTATATGGTGCTCAACATTCATTTTTCGATCGAACGTGAGACCTCTATTTCACATTTGACACATCATCAATCTCTTTCAAGTATGAGTTCATCCTTTCATTATTATATGCAATCCCTCAAGCACAAGTTTTATTCCACATGCACTTTCAGTTGCACCGCTGTTGGCACTCATTTTAAGTCGTTAGCTCTTATTGCAATGTTGTGTCGTAAGGAAAGTATGGAAATCATCAAGTTGTACTTTTTAAGCAACCAACAAGTGGAATTGAACACCACATCTTCATCCAAAATATTAAGATATTAGACATATAGATCTCTTGACTTGCTTGATGTTTAACATTCACTTTTACTTCAATGTGGAACTCTTACTCTTACATGAAATACCAACATTAGACCACTCTAGAGTCTTGAAGGGACTTAGGAATCATGACATTGCCCTAAAAGCAACCTCATAAGTGGTTTGAACATTACATCTTCACTTAAATTATGAAGACATTAAGTATATAAATCATCTCATTTATATATTGTTCAACATCCACCTTTCAATCAATGTGCGGCCTTTTCATTATCTACACTTAATACCCCAACATCATTGAGATTTATGGTAATTTAGAATTGGGTCGGGATGTTGTTGGAGTCAAGTTGTCCAATTGCAATTGAGTGATGACCTATAATGTTGGTCCCTTAAAAACCGTGGAGTCTTGTATTAGTCCTGAAGAAAAAGAAAAAAAACAATTTCTAGCCCCTTCCACAAATTAACATAGCAATGTTAGTCCTTCTGTAATAAAATAAAAAGAGTTTTTTTCTCATTTTCAAATCGTGATTTCATGGTGCTCCACCGTCATACAATAGTCCACGTGTATCATATACGAAAATCAAAGATATTTTAGGTCTCTACAACAATTATATTTTTTAGGAAAATTTGCCCCCAAAAGAATTTTGTTGTTCAAATATCAGTAAATTTGAATATTGCTCCTTCCTTTCCACTTTCTTATTTCTTCATAAAATAATAAAAAAAAATGTTTATTTCTAACATTAAGAGACCAAATTGAATTTTTTTGAGAGAAAGAGACCAAATTGATATTTTAATTTTTTTATCGGGAACTAAATTGATACTACCACTTTTTGTGGAGGATTAAAAATAAATTTTTTGTAATATGTAATACACTTACAATCGTAAATTCTTTCCAATTACCTTCTTTTGACTACAATCTTATGTCAGTGTTCAATTAAATTTGTCAAAGGCAGCTAATGCACTAGGACATGTCAAATGCAGCACTCAACTCATTATTTCTTTTTATTCAACACCCACCTCAACTCATTACTTAATTAATGCTCAACTAATTAAATAATTGTTGTGTAGAAGTTTTGCATTTTAGACTTCATACTACCGCAAAAAAGGGAAAACGGACATATAGAAAATTCTTTTCAAAAATTGCAACACCAATTGGAGGCTGATGCCTAGGTTTTATTTTCAACCACAATTATTAATAACATATGATCCACGTTGTCTGTACATAATCTTCTCCAAATCATTACAAACTTAAGTATCAAGTCTAGAAGCATTATTAAATAAGGAAGAATGTGGAAAAAGAGAGAACAAGAAAGATTAAGATATATGTGAAGATTCAGTAGGTTGCCATGATAGCTGTTGAATTCTAATATGTAGTATGATAAGATAAATTAAAAAAGACTAGTTTGACAATTAGAACTTAGAAGTATAGCTGTATGGGTTTCGGTATCAAACCACCATATTTATGCATGTGTTTGAATTTCAATGTAGTACAAAAAGAAGGTAATGTTCTTCTTTTTTTTTTTATGGATTTTCAATCTAAGGTATGATTTTATAACATTTTTTTTATCGTTTAGGATATTTGTTTATAATCAAAAAGTTACATTATAAATGAGTGATCTCCAAATTTGACCTCTCTAATATTTGGAGGTAATTTTCGTATTGTTTTATTAAAACAAATTCCTAGAAGTATTAGGATTAATTTATCATTGTCAGGTACGGTGAAATACTATAAGTCTTTATTTTACCATCAATAAATACAATGAATGTTTATTTTTTCTTCAAGTGGCTAAAAAATTTAGGCTGTTAACTAAAAATGTGAGTGATTTCAATCACTGTAAAAATAAAATAGGACTAAAGTTGAACAAAATTTTTACAACGGCTAAAAATGTATTTAATCTAAAAACATTGAAGAATAAAAACTATTTGAACCATTGAATTTTCTTTTTGGGTACAATGAACCATTGAATTTTTATTATTTGACTAAATGGACTATTTAAGGGAGGACTAGTGAAATATAACATATAGTATACTAAAATTTAACATTACGAAACAACGATAGTCGGTTATTTTAAAATAAATAAAATAGTAAAATATAAATTAAATTAAACTAATAAGTATTATTAGTTGTGAAACCCCAATACTTCAAAATGGATGGTGTATCGTATCCCCTGCGTATCCTGCACCGATACCTGTCTGATACTTCCCGATACGTATCAGGAGAGTATCCGAAGATTAAATTTTATTTTTTAAAAAAATAATTATCCGATACTTCCCGATACTTATCAAGAGAGTATTTGATAATTATCCTGCACCGATATTTTCCAATTAATGTTGACTAAACTAACTTAACTTCTGAGTACTTATGTGTTCTTTTTTGGATCGATATAGTATAACACTAACAATGTTCATTTTGGATATAGTATAGCACTGATGGTGTTTTTTTTGGGATATATTGTGTATGTAATTAACTAATCATCACTCTCTTAATCGTCGATATTATTTATATTTATGTTGATGTGCTACGAGCCTATGACTGGTTTCTTTTGTATGTTAATATAGTTGCATATTAAAAAAATGGTTATAATTATATTGTACATTTAATTATATAATTTTTTTATTAACGTATCCCAGCCGTATCGTATCTTATTTTTGAAATTTTTCCGTATCGACGTATCGGTGCAGTATCGTATCCGTATTGTATCTCGTATCTGGGCTTCACAGATTATTAGATATAATTAAATAAATAATATATAGTAATGTAATATAGTGTTGTAATAAAAAAATTGTATTTTTTAAGGGTTAATGTTAATAGTTAATCGTTAGATTAATATTTAATCTTTTGTCTTAGTCACGAGTTTGAACTCAGAGCCTCCAACTTCTTAAAAGTGAGTCGATCCTTAAAAGCCATGATGGACGCCACTCTCTAAAGGTAGAAACTAGAAACTTGCTTTGGTGTGCAAGCAGGTAATTCTAAAACGGTTGATCACTTGATTAAACTTGATAGTGCAAAAGAGAGGTTGCAACTCTTTAAGGCAGATCTTTTGGAAGAAGGTTCTTTGACTCTGTTGTTGAAGGTTGTGATGGTGTCTTCCATACTGCTTCACCTGTTTGTTTTGTCGTAAATGACCCACAAGTTCATTCCACGCTATTGTGTATAAATCGTTGAATTTGGCGTGCTTGTTATTAGGTTTTTGTTCTAGACCGGCGAGATGGTCAATCTTATGATGGCACGTGGACTAACATACACCGCTTTAAGGCTCAACGCCTGAAGGAGCACGCCTTATGCAAACAGACCCAAAGAGTGTTAATCATCGCTGTGTTTTGATCTTTACATAGTTTTCTATTAAAAGCTTGATTCTTTTTGTCTTGGATTACAAAGTTGCGACAAAAACATTCAATGTAATACAAGTTCGAGATCAACGGACCTTGGGACAAGGCTAAGCATTGTTTTGAGATTAGAGACTGAAATCAGAACATGGTTGTTGAGAAATTGGAGTGCCTTATGTTTTGGTGGCAGCATAATATACTTACTACTTGTCTAGTGTAAGGAACAAGTTGATGAGAAGGTCCTTGCTTTTCAAGTTAGAGGAGGGTTAGAAAATGGTGTTTGTACTCATGCTTGTAATGAAGGTTTCAAACTCTTTAGGTACTTTTGAGTGAGCATCTGTGTTTTTTTTCTGCCTTATATATACTTTCAAAGTGTATAAGGGGGTAAAAAGAAAGAAAAAAAATCAAAAAATCCGGAAAAGTCTTGACTAAAAGCTCATTGAGATATAGTTTCCCACTGATCATAGCATTTAACACAAGAAATCAATTCATTCAGCTCATTGCTAAACCATTTAGCAGAAAGACAAGAATGGAATTGCCTTTAGCACCAAGTAATCTAGTTTCAACCTCTTCTTTTTCCTCCTCCAATTCATGTTGACCTTGATCATCTTGTGGCATCAGCACCTTCATTACAAGTGTTGAAAAAGCTGGCCAACCTTTCTAAAACCGATTGCAAGCCTGTAATTTTGTCCAGCGGTTCTCCGTCTCCTTTATAACCATCATCTCCTTCAAAGCTTAAATTAACACCACATTTTTTCAACTCCAACCTCTCGTCAAAAGGAGGATTTCTCATTGCCACACAAACTGTATCAGCATCTTTTAAAACAGATACCAATGGATGGTAATTATGGAATCTTTGCGCACTCCACCTATGTATATAGTTGAACTAGAAATAAATTCTCCTAGTTTGAGAACCTTTACTAGAACATCAACCACAGCAGACATTTGATTTTTCATATTGTTTTGGTTAATTGAAAAAATAACACCTACAGCTACACTTGTTAGCTCAAGATTTTTGCGCTTGGAAAAGCTTACCATTTCTCTTGATAACCATTCGATTTGTTATATCTTGATCCTTACGAGAGAGATTGCTTCTATGGCTGGTTCCGTATTCTTTAGCTTCGACGATTGGTTGATGAGATTTGGATGATGATGCCTCCACCATCATCACAGATGATGCTGCTAGTCACAGTTCTATCTTTCTCCCTTTTTCTCTTCAAAAGAAAAAGGAGATGTTGTGTGTTGTTGATTGAATGGTAACTATTGTTTTGTACTATGTCTCACACCTTGGGCCTTAATTAAGAGTATATATTAATCCTTATCTTGTCAAGCTTCATTAGAATAGGAGGTACCAGTAGCAGAGGGGAGAATTCATGATGAATTATAGCAAATATTATTTCGAAAAAGCCATAAGTGCAACCACAAGGTTGTTATTTGAAGATCGATTCATGAACGGAAATTATTTGTTATTTGAAGAGTTAATAACTTAATATGGTTGGTGTGTATGAATTACAAGAACAATGAATTCATATGGAGAGTGACACCTAAGATTTAGAGTGATATATTCACCTATTGGTAGGGAACATTCTTTGACTAAGCAGAAACCCTCTACTCCTTTCGCTCACAACTCCGTTATGGTTTTTGTGCACTAACATTAATCGTTTTAAACTCTGATTCACAGTCCTTGTGAGCTCCTTCACCTGTCTATCAAGTTTCAACTGTCACTTCTATCCATCTTTGCTTCAATCTGAAAATTGAAAAGAAATAACAAAAAATGAAATCACAAATGTATAGAAGAAGACATGATTTGAAAGCAAAGCCTAAATAGCATAAGATCAAAGATGTTGTGCATATATGATATATTATGACATTGAAGATGGTTTCCACTAACCCACTCAGTCAGGAAACATGTGTTTCAACAAATGCACCGGTTGTTTTCTTTCCATTCACCGGAAGTGTGTCTGCAAACGTTCAAATGTTTCCTAACTCTCCTCCAATCACTTCTTCTGTTATTGAAAGATTCATCTTCGTTATTAATATTGAGAATATCCTCATTGTTATCATCATCCTCCTCGTCTCGGATGGCTGTAGTTGGAAATTCATCTGATACTGACGTTCTTTATAGAGACAAGAGGTTTTCATTATAGTGAAGCAAGTTAATCTGGCGGATTACTTTATTCTAGAAGCTCCCGCAGAGAAGAATATCAGCTTCATCAAACACCTGCCGATTAGCACCCCATATAGAAGAATAGAAACAAAATCAGTTACTCCCTACGTCCCAAATTATAAGATACTTTAGGGACTAAATTGATAGATTTCATATACTTTAAAACTAATTATATTTATATAATTTAGAGACTAAATTCGAAAGTGAGTGATAGTTTAGGGACTGAATTGATGTTTATTTCTTTTTAAAATATTGAGTTCGTCTGATATTCACATGAGTAATTTGGAGAATATAAATATTGATATCTTCAAGGATACTGAAGAGCACATTGACACCATTGGGAGCAAACTAAAAGACATAGTTATGCAAACCGTGGAAATGAAGCCCATATGAGATGACAGGGGTTTCTCCCACTATGTCGGTTTGTTCAAGTGGAGAACTACCTATGGTAAATGGAGGGATTTCAAATGCATAAAATTTATAAGTACGGCCAATGAAGTTTATGTGCCGATATGACTAGACAACACTAAACCCAACTCGGCCATTCACAAGATAGATTCGCCATTCATAACTCAGCAGTTAGCACAAAAAGCATATTAAGTTCAAACTCAATGGACAAGAGGGACCAAATTCTCTTGTTGAAGCAGATTCAGCTCGGTAGAGCTAGGGTTCAGCTCATCAAAGTTGGCTTCATTCTCCTTGTTGCCCTTGGAAAGTTGCAATGATAGGTTTTTTCATATTTTTGGGCTCATGACTTTGTTTATGTTGGGAGCAAGAGAGTTGAGACTCACAAGTGGAAAAGGTGTAGCGTTCATTGAATATTGGAACTTTATTTGTGTCAATGTTTATCAACATATTTTGGCAGTCAAATTGATATCCAATCCCCCCTTTTCTGGTTGTTTTGAAACTGTTTTTAGTTTTATATATATTATCTGAACCGTTGAAATTGTTTTCGCCACGTGTCACACATCGAGGAACCAAACTGGAGAACTAAAAACATATCCACACGCACGCCCCTACCAGTTACATCGATCTGGAATAAGCCAAACTGGAGAACTGAAACCGTACGCCCCTTTTGTCTTTTGGAATCAACAACAACTCTTTCTGTCTGGATCATAATCCTTGGTAAGGTTCTTTATGGCAACTGCAAGTGAGAAAAGCCATATACACCATGATATTTCCTTCTCTATTCTCTCCAAGTTGCCTTTAAAATCCTTGAAGCGATTTGCATGTGTATCCAAACCATGGTCTCTTTTATTTGAAAACCCTATTTTTATGAACATGTTCCGCAACAATCTCATGTCCACTACAAACCATTCTGATGCATGTCTATTCCTAAAGCATATGTTGAGGAGTCGCGGTTATCACTACTCCATGTATTTATTGTCTGGTGAGAGGTTTCAGAATAAGGTCAAATTGGATTGGCCACCGCTATTTCAAAAGGATGACTCTAATGTTTTCATATTGGGTTCTTGTATTAACGGCATTGTTTGTCTCTTCCGTTTCGATCATATAACTGTTGTATTGTGGAATCCTGCTACTCATGAGTTCAAGGTCGTTCCTTCCGACCTTATTCAGCCTCCACCTGATTATTCAACTTCAGAAACTCTTCATGGATTTGGCTATGACCATGTTCAAGATGACTATAAGATTATTCGGTCTGTGAACATCTTTCCATATCACACCATGTTTCAAAGAAAATCACCAGATATGCTAACCAGGCCAAACATCTTATGGCAAATTTATAGCTTAAGGAAAAATATTTGGAGGAAACTCAATGTCAATATACCTATTCGTCGGCACAGCAAAAGTGGTGTAGGGGCTGAGGTGTACTTGAATGGGGTGTGTCATTGGTTAGGAAGAACTGATAATGAGCCATTTATAGTGTCATTTAACTTGAGCCGTGAAGTCTTCTTTACTACACCTTTTCCCTTGGAATATGTGCATGGTCCTTTTTGTTTTGGTAGGTGGAATAATCACTTGGTGGTGTTAAACGAGTCAATCGCTATGATTTCAAAGGATGAAAAGGCATGTTCTTTGCACATATACATTTTGGGTGAAGTAGGTGTTAAAAATTCATGGACTAAACTCTTTATCATCGGACCCTTACCCTGCCTTGATTTTCTTATTGGAGCAGGAAAAAATGGTGATATATTCTTTCGAAAACAAGATGATCAACTAGCCTATTTTGATTTAAGTACCAAAAAAGTTGAAGAGATTGGTGTTAAAGGAGGGCTATTTTCTGTTCATATAGGAATTTATAAGGAAAACCTTCAGATTGGATGTTTAAATAATTAGTTGTTCTTGTAATCTATGCTTAAACTTTCACCGAAGAGGTTTATGAGTATAATTATTAAGTTTTTTTTTTTTGTTTTATTACCAGATAGAAGTTCTTATTGTAAATCTTTATAGTGCTTTTATTTATGACCAATGCTATTTAGTACAAAAACTTATATACACGAAAGGCAAAAAATACATGCAAAACGCCTTTAAATGAAATGGGAAATTAAAGTGTTATCGTGGTGGTGGTCACATGCGGCCGTGTTTGTTCTTTGAATGGTTGTGGAACCCGAGAGATTGTATTTTGCGGTAAGGCTGGTGTGCAGTTGTGTATGGCAGGTGGTTTCTATTTGGCTGCTGCTGGTGCAGGTTTGCGTGTGGGCAGCTGATATCTGTACTGCTGAATCTTTTTTGTGGAAACAGGTTTTTGTTTAGGCTGATTCGTCTTTCTGGTGTGGATTTTGGTTCTGTCTTGAGTGCTGTACATCGGCTGTTACTTGTTCTTTTGGAGGAAGTTCTTTCTAAGTTTCTGTTTTGTGGCATGGAACTCCTTTGGTTCTGTTTTTGCGCCCCCTTGTGCGGCTGGTTTTCTAGTGGGCGTTGATGTGGATGTATTCACGGGTAGGCTGTGCTTCTGTTTTGGTCTTTTGCCCTCGTATACCTTCGGCAACAGGCTCCTTTCCTTTGGTTTGGCCCCTTGCTGAGCGGCTTTGTGGCTGTTTTAGGTTGGTGGAGTTGGGGTGTGGTTTTTGTTGGGTTGTATCGGGTGTCCCGCATATATACGGTATCTTGTATGTTTTGTTTTGGCCTTTGGCTTTCGCGAATGTTTTGGTGCGTCTTGCACTCATTCGACGTAATAATATTTGCTGTTTAAAAAAAATGAAATAGGAAATACCATGTAACTGATAGCCGGAAAACACAGGAAGGCATATTCTTGCAATTTGTTTCATAATATTTAGCATTTTTCTTTATTTATTTTGCTCCAGTACACTTTGGTATACCATAATGGTTGTCACCACTTTCATTGTTTAGTTTCATAATCACTTTAACCTATGGAGAATTTAGAAATTAAAATCTATCATTAATGTGAATTTTTCGCTTTGATTTAATTAACCCAAGAAAATAATGAGAAGATGGCATGGACACCCCCAAGTCATGAAATCAATAAGTTACATGGTCTGGTCATAAAACTCCTAAATACAAAATGAGAATTTTAATTTAATGATGAACATTTGACAGATTTACTGCAGGAAATTAAGTGAATGCTTAGTCACATTGGGACATGCACTGCAGTTCCAAGCACAAAATAAGTGTAAAGAACATATATGAGCCTGAGTGGTTGCATTGCGTTCCTTGCTAAAATTATGATTATGATGTATAGTTGTGTTATTTGAACAATCATTTGATTGATAATTTTTGGAGAGTGGGGATGTGGGATCCACCCGAGGCGTAGATTCAATTTCTAATCATTGATTGTCTTGCCAAAACAATTGGAATCACATTGCAAGAATACATGGTTAGTTCTATCAACACAATGGTCCAAGAATTTACGGCTCATGAAAGATATGATGACCCTTCTACAAGATCAATTGTTGGTTTTTCATGAAGGTCAACATGATTTTTACATTGGAGTCAAAAAAATCATTAAATTTCCTCCATAAGATTGGCATATTTTCACGGCTAATCATCCAACTGTGGAAATACAAAATAAGCTACCATATATTAGCAATTACAGAGTATGCTTTAAAGGAACAAATCTAATTGTGTAAAATGAATGAAAGTCAATTTGACTCTAAACTAATTAAATAGAGTGTGAACTCGGATCTTGAACAAAATATAACTTAACTTCATACCAATGTAAATTCACTATATGTAACTTTCCATCAAAGGCAAAGGAAAAGGAAAATTGTTGTTCACACATATCATAAGGCTGAAACACGCATGTAAAATATGAAAATGCTCCTCGGCAGTTAACTACCGAGGAATTCAAAAACCGGCATGTTTCATCAGATGAAATAGCCACCTGCTCCCCCTACACACTATTTCATCATCACCTTTCTTTCATCTTCCATCTAAACCCCAAAATCCAATAATTTTTTCACCAAATCTTGATCCAAAATCATTGAAGCATCAAGCATAGGAGGTATCAACACACTTTTGACGTAAAAAACAGGTATTAAGCATTTTTATCGGTTGATTTTTAGCTGTTTTTGTTGTTTATTTCGTCAGGTTACGTAAAACACTGACATGGGAAACCTCGGCAGTTAATTGCTGAGTTATGGGAACTTTTGCAGTTTACCACCGAGGTAAACCTCGGCAGTTAACTGCCGAGAAATTTTGAAAAAACGCAGAAAGGCATTTTCTTGTTTTATTTTTTTTGTTTTAATTCATTATGGCATTGTTGTTTATGCATTAGTTAGTTGTTAAATCATAGTTTTGTCTTGTTTAATTTTAGTAATGGTTGACAACGCGGAAGATGATCCGGGAGAGACAAAACCAAATTTTGTCGAAAAATCCGGAGATGGGAAAGAGGTGCATCTTAGATTGTAAATATCCTTTGGGAAAAAAGGATGGGAAAGAGGTGAAACCTCGTGATGTTGTGAAGAAGATAATGACGAAAGCTATGGTTGAATCGCGCACTCAAGAGTTATATGCAAATGCATTAGTGGAGTTCCAAGATGCATGTAGTGATTTCCCACTTTTCCTAAAGTATGTCATGACCACCATGAATGAAGTGAAGGAGAAAATAGTGAGGGCATGGACAGACCATGTGTTGCATCTTGGTTGCAGAACCTCCAACAGGGTAGAATCGGCTCATGCTTTAGTAAAGAAATATTTGGACAATAGTGTGGGTGATTTGGGTATTTGTTAGGAGAAAATACATGACATGTTGATTCTTCAGTTCACTGTGATACAAACAACATTTGGTCAAAGTGTTACCGTATTGGAATATAAATTCAAAGATGTCACTTTGTACTCCGGTTTAGGTGGTCATGTGTCTAGATGGGCTTTGGACAACATTGCTTTGGAAGAGTACGTTGTAGGGAAACATTGTGCATGGACAAAGAAATTTGTGGTTGTATTCAAAGGACTTCTTACGGGCTTCCATGAGCATGGGAAATTGCTACTAAAATCCTTGAAGACAAGCCAATTTTATTGAATGAGATAAACCATCATTGGCATAGGTTACGTATGGGTGAAGAAAGTAATGACCATGGTTTTTCTGTCGATGAAGAGTGGAACGGAATTCAAGAACGTCTCAAAAAGTCCCTTACGAAATGAAGCTTGAAATCAAAGAGGTTTTGCGGCAGTTGGCATTTCCTGAAACCATCATGATGTCTCCACCACCACGAAAAGTACCAACCAAGGAAGCCAAGAAAAAATTGGATATTGCGAGGTCTAAAGGAAAAATTACATCGACTAGTCGAATCCCTTCTTCGTGGGAGGTTGTTGATTCCCAAAATCTGGATAGTCAACCGTCAGCATCACCAACAACTTCATCATTTAAAAGAAAAAGAGGTGCTCGTCTTGGTAAAACATCACTTTCCCCACTTCTACCACCTACTCGGTATCCAAAGCCTAAGGCTATTCCGGTTATGAGGCCTATTGATTATATGTCACGCTTCATGCTTCCATTTATTGAAAAAGTGGTGGATGTTATAGGCGATGGACATTGTGGATTTGCGGTGACTTGGGAATATGAGTATTTGGATCAACATGAGTTGTTCGAAAGCTCATGATTATTGAAAGTGGAAACAAATCACCGCAACCACAAAAGGAGTCAAACAAAGCAGCGCATATTTTATTGGACACTCCCGAAAAACCAAAGCAACAATTTGAAGTTATTGCGGAAGATGAGGAAGATTCTATTTCACTTGATCTACCCCAATCACTTGGTCTTTAATGAGTGATTTTTTTGTCGGTGTTAGTCCTTTTTTTTTGTAGAAATTACACCGACGTATATTTTGGGGTCAAAATTGTAACACCAATTTGTTGTGGCCAATATATAACTAACATTATGTAATTTATATAAATATATGATAATATGACTTTTATGTGGTGAAACTAGTGCATACTTATTTCTTTCTTGTTAATGTTTACGCATTTTATATACATTTTATTGATTATTACGTTTCATTTAATTACATCCTAATGTATGATTTTATTTCTTAAAACTTTTATGAAGTGAAGCATGTCTAAGGTTGCAAAAATTGAAGGTCGTGTTAGGTACTCCGCTTTTAAAAAGACAGTTAAGGTTATGATAACGCCGACCGACTCTCCTGATGATTTGAAGGCACAACTTAAGACTTATTTTAAGCATCTTGGTGAAATCAATATACACGTCATGTAATATCCCAAAACTTAGGAGTAGAAATTATTAAACTTTGAAAAATTACGATAGTAATTTTAAAAGATTAAATTTAATTAGATTGATGATCTTAATTAACATAAAACAATGTATGATAACTTAAGTTTACATTTATTATATTATAGCTATTTTTTTAAGAATTTGTTCTATAAATAAAATTAGTAGTAGAAGCTAGACTATATGAAATGCTGTTGAAATCCAACTTGAAGCATATCATTTAAAAGGGAAACTGAATCAGCTATCTTATAGGGATGGATAACTATAGTTGTTATACTATAAAATTAAAATTAGTACCTATTAATGTGTAGTTTGGATTTATATAAAGCACTCTCAGAAACAAAACAAAAGGATACTAATTAGAGGCCACATGTAGAAAAAATAAGGGAAACTATAGGTGAATACCACTAGGTCGGTGACGAGAGAAGTATTGGTTGGTTTCAATTCGGTCTAGATTTAACAGGGGAGTAATCACACCCTTTAACCTTTCCATGATATATTGATTTTGAAAAGAATTGCAATTTATTTGAATGATTTATGTGATGAAAACATAACCCTATTAACTGAAGGATTTTATGAGAATCAATTAACAAATGTTATGGATTTCTGTTTTATATATGTCTACTATTGTTACTTTCTTGTCACCATAATCATATGGTACAACATTGTTGTTCCTAGTGGTAGAGGTGTCTTCAGGAGACATGTTTTTATCAGATCTTTTTCTGTTACACTTAAGTGTTAAGAAAACAGGCCAAGGCTCTAGATACCAACCAAGGCTCTAGATACCAATTGAAGGTAAGAAAAACACAAGAAGGGGGTTGAATTGTGTTTACTTTTTCTTTTTTTTCTCCTACTGAAGTCACTGATTAGAAGCAGGTAGAGTTCAGCTTCTGAAGTGATAATCAGAATCTAAATGTAGCGGATAAAACAGAGAGAGAAGAAAGATACAAAGCAATTATACAGGTTCCTTCCATAAACCGGAAGTAGTCTTGTCCCCCTTGCACTTCCAAGGAGAGTTCACTAAAAATGTAATATCAAATTACAACTGTTCAATGCTACACCTAGCAAGAGACTTCAAATTACTCAAGCACAACTGCAAGAGATTTCCTATGCTCCTGAACACAGTCAAGAGACTTTCAATGTTCAAGCACAACTGCAAGAGACTTCTATTGCTCAAGCACACAAAGCAAGAGACTTCTAATCAAACAGAATAACAAAGAAGTTTGTTTGAGATAGAACACTTGATATACAATCAATGGTGTTCATAATATAAATCAGATACAGACTCTTAAGACTCTAGAATTTCTAAGATATGAACTTTGATAAGAAATTCTAAGCGACTTTAGATGCAGAACAATAATAGAGTTTGGCATTTTGTGAATTGTTGTATGAGTCTTGTTTTTGTGTGTTTCTGCATATCCAACTAGCATGTCTTCACTCTTTTATATAGAGGTGTGAAAGATACGTTGGAAATTGCCAGCACATTGAAAGAGTCGTTTGAAGCTTGATCAAAATCACCAATGATCTTTTGCCTAATATGGTTATTGTCCTATAAATGATCAATTTCAAATGTATTCCTAGTTGGAAGGAACATTACTGCAGGCATAGCTGTTATTCTTGTCTTGATGTAGAGACGCGAACAGAGTAATGGAGGAAGTGGTTGTACAGTTCGTACAATTGTCCTTTGTCAACGCTCTTGAGAGAACAAGCATCCAATGCTTTCAAATTCTTTCACAAAGGTCGTTGCTACACTCTTTCAGTCTTTTGCAATGTTGGACGAGATTAAACCCATTAATCAGCCTTTGAAGCTTTAAGTCTCTCATCTCATGATGAACTTCAGCTTATGGTGATATGGCTTCTGATGAGATGCTTCTGACGAACTTTCTTCTGATGACGTCATCACTTCAGGAGCACTAAACTTCAGGAGCGCTTCTCTTCAGATGCTTCAAGCTTTAATATTGTTGATTCATTTGCTCTCTTTTGTTCTTTCAGAACCTTACAAGATATCAAAAACTTTGTCTATGTCCTGTACACTTGAACAAATAGTAGCATATCCAATTGACAATTTTTAATACCTTGTTATCATCAAAACTCTAAGGGTAATGTATGTTGAACACATTTTGTTCCAACATGCTCAACCAGGCCGGGCCTCCAAATTGTACGGGCCTCAAACAAAAAATTAAGTCTAATACCCACCCCCACTTAAATAAAAAAAATATATGTTATATCCTTTTCTTTCTTCAATACACGTTTGAGTTTTTTTTTTCTAGACTTTAGTTCTCCTTTTTGTACATAAATCTGTCCTATCAAACCACCCCTAATTTGTATAATCACTTAATCAATCAATTTGAAAAACTATTTCATTGAAAGAATCACAACAATCATTTATTTCTTTGCATAAACCATACGTTTTACCATTTTCCACAACATAGGAGTGACAAATCCAAACGACGATAAATTTCACCTCTTTCACTTAATTTTTTTTAATTCCTTTCATATTTAGAAGTTCTTCTGATTCCGATTTTTTTAATGAAGTTTAACTATACAAAAAAATTACGTTTTATTTTACTAGGGGCCTATTTTAAAAAGAGAGCCGAGCCTCCTATTTCACATGAACGGCCCTGCTCAAATTTATTCTTTCTTTTGGTGTTAAGAGTTGTTTCCCTAACCAAATAAGGGCAAAATTGAGTTTTCCTTAACATTCAAGAGTTATCTCCCTAACCATCTACAACATATCTACGTGATATACAAATTAGGGGTAAAAAGAGAATTTTGGAGGGTGTAAGATATATTAAGAGGGTCTAAAAAGAAATTCTCAACTTGATATAGGTTTGGGCCTTGTTTAACACTTAGCTCATCAACACTATTCCGAGAGTATTACTTTTCCCACCCTATAGGATTCTCGCGCGCCCTGCGTTTTTTTTCCAAAAATGCCCTTGAGGTTTCCAGATTTCATAATCCGGAATGGTGTTTTCCTTTGTTAAAGGGTGAAAAATGGAGTTACGGATTTTTCCAGATTTTGTAATCCAAAAACTTCAAAAATAGGGCATGTTACGTGATGTTTCCGGATTACATAATCTGGAAACCCCCTAAACTCCATTTTTCAAGGTAAAACAGTTCGGATTATATAATCCGAATTGTATCAACACAAATCCTAAACATGTTTGTAACATGCATAGCCATTTTAGGGACAATATTAATCTTCCTAACTCTTATCCTTTTGTTTTAGTTCATTGTTACCTGTTCTTAGTCAAAAATCGGGTTTTCAGGCTACTTGATCGGATTGTTTTGAAACTTCTCCAAAAAATCAGAAAAAATTTAAGAACCATCACTCACCTAGAAGGGACTTCTGACGAGACTCTGCCCCTCAAATCCAAAATTCCATCGTTTAGGCCCATTTTTCATTTTTTTTTAATTATTCATATTCTCATAAAAATCCGAAAAAATTTGCACTAGTTTTATTTGATTTTTAGAATTTTTTGGTGGTATTTTTATGATTTTATTTGACAGGTTTTTAACATTTTTTTACTTAGTTTTTTTGTTGTTTTTAAAAGCAAAACTCAAAACTGCTGAAATGTGAGAGAGTCTGATGGCTGATTATACATAAAAATTGCCCGGATTATAAAATCTGAAATAGTAAACATGAATCTGGATTTTAAAATCTGGACTGCACAAGGGCATTTTTGGAAAAAACGCAGGGCGCACGAGAATCCTATAGGGTGAGAAAAGTAATACTCCTATTCCGAAAATCAATTTTCTAACACTTGGCTCAAAATAATTGAACTGAATATCAATTTTGAACATTTCTTTTTAAGCCCCCAAAATCTCCAAAGTTCCCCCTAAAATACCGATTTTACCATTTTATACAATATTAAGTATATATATACCGAACTTGTTAGGAAGATAACTACAGGATGCTCAATTACAATATCCGATAGATATGAACCGGATACGTTATGGAGATATCTTCAGAACGACACGGGAATTACTGCGGTTATATAAGACAGAACACAGTTTTGGTACTTTTATCTCCTCTTTTGCACTCCACTTGATTTTATTCTAAACCTTGCGATTTTGGGATTTTCCATAACAATCATACCAACAAATAGTGATAACTTCACTCAATTGCGATCGATTAACAGGTAAATTGTATTTCTTCCTATCACATTGAAAGGCTGCATAATTTTTAATGTTTTGACATTGTTACATGCCTTAACTATAAGAACAAGACTTCTTTTTTTACTGTTAATTATTTTCAGAAAGCAATTCATTTGTTAAACATGACGTAAACATCATGTTCACTAGCAATAGAAACAAATTTAAAGATATGTGAATCGTACAAAACAAAATTACATGAAACAGAATGAAAGCTATGGCCATAAAATAACTTCGTGACAGTTACTGCACAAATTTGCGTCCTGTAGTTAAGTCTCTAACGAGTTCGGTAGTTATATATCGCGTTTTCTAAATAAGGGCAAAATAGGAAATTCGTGCGGCTTAAACGATTTTTTGGGGGCGAATAAAGCAATGTTCATCAAATTTCTCTCGCACGCTCAGAATACGAAATAAACCGTTTCATTTTCTTTCATTCCCTCCATCGCAGGCAGAGCTTATTGTTGCCGCCATATCGCCGTAACTGCAAATAACCACCATCACCACTGCCGTAACTGTTACATCAACGCCGTCATAACCGTCACATCACCACCATCACCATCGTCGGCGTTATTTCCGCCGTCATAACCGTCGCATTCTTCGTCAAGCTTCACTATAGCGTTTATTTGCGGTGTTACGATTTTGATTAACTCCTTTTAATGTTCGTTTGCAATTAGGTTAAATCCGTTTAGTTCTTTCTAATTCTGATTGTTAAATTTGTAAATTTAGGAAAAATGAATTAAGGTAGAGGCACGCATTGGCAGATGAATATACTTACAACAAAGATATCAGTTTCTATAAGAAACATCTCAATTTTGTGGTTATCGTTAAGTATACATTCTTGGACGATCTTGCAACCTTTAAAACGTTTATAGATTTGTTGAAGAAGTCAGAATGTACAAGGTACAATTATACTTATTATTATTATTATTATTATTATTATTATTATTATTATTATTCATATCTTAAATTTTAGTTTTATTTAAATATATTTTTTAAAAATATCGAATCTGAGATTTGCATAACAAAAAATTTCTTCCTTAAAAGAAATTGTATTTTGTAGAATCAATTTTAAGAAAAAAATGTTTTATTAAAGACAACATCAATTTTTTTTAAATGTAACTTTTTATTGTGTAAAAATTAACATCAACTTTATGAAAGTAATATAATTTAAAGTTCAATTCATTCATTTGCATTTTTGAGTTATACTTTTACGAAATAAATTTCTATTCGCAAAACCGAATGAGAGTAAAATAATAAGGAAGTTAAATGTAAAAAAATTAATTATGAAATATTTAAAAATATGTGATGAGAGAGAACCATATGTAGAGTATTAAAATATAGTTTAAGAGTAGTGCTTCATACACTCTCTTAAATATGTGTTTCAAGTTTCAACACAATGTTTTAATCGGTTAAAACACACATAAATCTTACAAGTTCTACCAAATCATGTAAATCAACATCAACTTTATGAAAATAATGTAATTTAAAGTTCAATTCATTCATGTTTATTTTTGAGTTATACTTTTAGAAAATAAATTTTTATTTGCAAAACCGAACGAGAGTAAAAAAAAATAATGAAGTTAAAAGTAAAACAATTAGTTATGGAATATTTAAAAATACGTGATAAGAGAGAACCATATGTAGAGTATTAAAATATATTTTAAGAGCATGCTTCACACACTCTCTTAAACATATGTTTCATGTTTCAACACACGGTTTTAATCGGTTAAAACTCACATAAATCCTACAAATTCTACCAAATCATGCAAGTCTCAATACATTAGGTGGAGTTGTTCTAGATAGGGTCATGTCCATATCACATTAGGACTCTTCAGTTTTAAAATATAAAAGAGATGTTGAAAAGTGTGTAATAGATATAACATTTTTTAGCATTATTCATATTTTAATCATAAAGTTAGAGTTGTCGATTTGATCATGATTGTATTTTTTTAAAAAAATTTATTATGATTTCTAGAATGTGTGTGTTGCAAAACTACAACACATGTTTGTTTAAATGGATCTAACTAATCTCTTGAACTAAATGTAAAGCCTTTTATATAAAACGTATAATCTGCTTATGCATATAAAAAGTTAGATCCACATACAAAACACACATTGGCGTGTGTGTCTATAACAAAAATATTGCATCTTACGCAAACACATAAAAAAAGTACTTTAGTCGCGTAGAAATCAAAGCATAAAATATCTAAGTAACTATAGATTATGTTGACACAAAAATTTATCATTTGTTTAGAGTAATTAAAAAAATTACAACAAAATATCCATTGTGTACGCAAAATAAAACAATCATCTATTTTCAAGATTATATGATTTAATTTTTATCAAAATATTATGCAAATAAAGTTCTTATTACTTACATTTATAATATATTTTTTTATGTATCAATTGTACGCATACAACTATTATTTATAAATAATTTTTAATTGTGTTCCAACAAAAAAAAATGTAATTATTTAATATTTATAATTGTAGATCAAATTTTAAATGTAAGTATTAAATAATTTATAAACAAATTATTTAATACTCATAAATCCGTACATAGCACAGGTGCACGGACTAGTTAGGTTTAATCTGTGTACTTCTTTCTAATTTTGATAGATCAATTTGGTACGATTTTAATTAACTTGTTAAATCTGTAAATTTAGAAAAATGAATCACGGTAGATGCACATTGCGTGCATTGGCTGATAAACATGCTTACAAAGTTAGAAAAGAAAGATATTAGCATCTACAAGAGACATATAAATTTTGTGGTTATCGATAAAAGCACATTTTTGGACGATCCTGCAACCTTTAAAACGTTCATATCAAAATGTAATGTACAAGGTATAATTATTATTATTATTATTATTATTATTATTATCTTTTTTAATTGGAAGTGACTGTATTTGATTTTTTTTTTTTATAAATTTATATGTTTATTTAGTCGAATCACTCAATATGAGTTGGTGAAGAACTTGCAAATTCTATTCAAATAGAAGATGCACCTGATTACAATTCCGAGGTTAAGTCTAAAAGATGATTCACAAAATCTACATGATGGATACAATGAGATATGTTGTTTAGTCTCTAGGATTGAGGTAAGAATACTGTTACTTGATTCACATTTCATCTATCAAATTGTGACCATAAGACTATTGAATTTTGAGTTTAATTGCACTTTTCATGAAGAGGGAAAATTAATCAATGGTATGACTCATTCTCTATTTTATGTGTCTATCTTCCTCTAAATTGTGAACTCCATTTATTTTATCAAATGGAGATGATCCTAACCCATAAAAGAGTAATCTTTATTACGTCTTGCCTGTTAATGCACACTAAATGGAAGACTAAATGGAAGAGTAATTTAAAGTAATTGTTTTATTAAAAAAAAATTGGTTACAGTTAATAAAAACATAATTTGGTTACAGTTAATAAAAACATAATTTGGTTACAATTAATAGAAACATGAGTCAAGTATTTGTGACCAATAGTTGAAAATAAGACAAAAGTAACTCTCTTCAAAACCAATCCAATCGAAAAGTATATGGTTTGTTAGGGATTGGTCATTATACTCGCACTTCAAAACACTTATATTTTGCCAGGGGCTGTCGGTGTATTGATGTGAGTTGCTTTAACCCTTATTTGCCAAACATAATTTTAAATAAACTCAATCTCTATGGAATGATTTGAATAAAATTTGAAAAAAAATAAATTATTTAAAGATTGGGTAAGTTGAATCTTGAGGCTCAAGAGCGTATTTATAAATTGCCCACTAAAGAAGAAGTATGAGTCAACTCGTTAGCATCCAGATCAAAGTGATTAAATTCACATATTTACTGCAAAGGAACATTAACTGCAAAACTTGGTAATAATATTTTATTTTTGCTAAACATAAAAACTGTTTATCAATCATTTTACAATCAAACATTTATTTTTCCCAAAAACTATATTTGCCCGATGTGAAAGCAACTTTGGGGAGCTCAAAGCTTACACCAAGCATGCACTTCGTCAAAATCATGTTTGAAGAGAGCACTTCTCACACAAGCACTAATGCGGCATTCACATAATTTAATAGTATTTGGAGTTTTTTAATAGTAACGCCCAACGACAGTGCCAATCAAAAACTCCAAATACTATTAAATTAAAAGATCACCAACACAAGTTGATATTCTTTTCAGTATTACTTTAATGTATAGGAGTTGATCTGCAAAATTATTCACCTGAACAAACAAAATTGTCGCCAAAGCAACTCATATATATTGAAGTCTAGAAATTTCTACAACGACAGAAAACAGATTACACCAAGTACCAAGTCACATATTCGAAGGCCCTTTCTATTTCTATTAATATTCAATTACTGCATCCATTTCAGACATTCAAATATAACCACCACCAAGTCAAACTAGTAATTGAAGTACACGTTCATCTAAAACTTTAGAATATTGAAGTAGAATAATGCAGAATAAAAAGGTTGACAGCCTAAAACAAGATGCACAATCGCTGACAAAATATCTCCATTACTGCCTTGATCTTGACTCGGCCCGTCTAGCTTCATCTGGTGTAGAAGGGAACAGTTCCACATACCTTGATCCAATGGTCATTTTATCCTTGAACATTGCTCTCTTTGCCTCATCTGGCGAAACAAACTCTACATATGCCTCTCCAGTAGCTTTACCATCTGGGCGACATGCAATGTGTACCCTATCTTCTATCAGCTTGTAATCTTTAAAAAAGTCAATAATTTGAGACTTAGTCACCAAGAAAGGAAGTCCACGCATCTTCAATATCTCAGAATAATCCATTTGTTCTTTATCGCTGAACCTCTTGGACCTGGAGGGAGGAGGGCTTCCTTGGTAATCGTTGTCATATATTCCTTCATAATTGATCTCACCAGCAACAGCATTGTAATAATCCTGCTTCTTACACCTGAAAACTTCCACATATCTGCGACCCATGTTCTGTCGATCTCTCTGTAAAGCAAACTCAACCTGCATTGCTCCAGCAAAGACTACAAAGGCCTCTCCAGAAAACCGTCCACTCTTGTTGACCAGCAACACATCGACAATGGTCAGACCAGCAAAGAACTTCAAAATGTCTATGTCTGTGCAGTTAAACGGAAGCCCCCTGAGACGAACCACGGGAAAAGGAGGAGGGGGCTGGAAGCCGCCACCGGCATATCCATAATGTTGATAGCTGCCTGTTCCGCTGCTCACTGCGAAGTATGGATTGGATTCCATCATTCTTTGTCTCTTTGAGCCAACCTCGTACCCGTCCGAAACCCCCCCGCTTCCCAACATTGCCCTTCAATTTATACCCAAAAAAAAATCCCCCACTCAACACATGTTAATAAACCAAACCCACAACCCATGTTTTCCTGATACTTAATTTCAATTCCTAACGTCATAAATTTTATCATATTCATCACAGCTCCAAAAACTAAACAGCATTTAAACGAAGTAATAAAAAAACAACCACCTAAACCAATAGAGTGTACCAAGGATGGACTGCAATCAAATATTTTCTTAGAAAAATATTTGATCAGTCAAAATCCAAGACACAAACTATTAGTTGGACATAACACCAAACAGAGCACACAAGTAAAACAACATCAAAAAGGAAAATAATTCATACAAAAGAAGCAGCTCAAGATTAATAGCAGAGCATTATGCCTAACACCAGACTAACAAAGCTCAGAAGGTTAATTCCTTAAAGAAAATCATGAAAAAACAACACAAGCAAAAATAAAAAAAGTGATAATACTTCATAGTTTCAAGATCGGAAGAAAGTTATGCATACGAGTGCGATGGCATGTGTGACAATACAGTACCAACTGACCCTAATCACATGGATGAAAGCATGTCAAAAAGGTTGTATATGCCCACATATTTTCACAGCAATTCATTAGTGAAAAACTTATAACAAAACAATCAAAAGGGTAAAACCCTACGTACGTGTTTAATATCACAGTGAATTTGTCGAAATCTCAGTAAACCACGTGATTTTGGAAATGCTATATTGATTAGCTTCTGCAAAATCACGGTAGCTCACCATGGGTTCGGCAAAGCAACCGTGATACCAAAGACGCACTATATCAGGGTATAAGATATAAATTATTTGAAATACATAGCTAGAAACTCTGAAAGAATTTCCCTAGCCTAACCCTATGAAAATTTTTATATTTCCTATCTTAATTCCTAACTATAACTTTATGCACCAATGAATCAAATCTCAAATTTAATCACAAAAACGCATTCATATTCATAATAAGTGATAATCACAACCTAAGAATTCTAAAACAGCTCAAATTCCCAAACACGAATACGATTCCTAATCACACATAAATCAAACCCCAAAAAGAAAATACAAAATCTATAAAGAACGAGAAAAATCGGAAAAAAGATGAAGTTTAGGAGACATACCCCCTGGGAGCGCCGTAAATGGTTCCACGATCAGCATAGGATCGGGAAAAGGGGGAATCGAGCGACGGAGGATAACGATACGGATCCATCGTTGCGATTGTGAGAATGAAACCTTGTTGAATGTGGAGAAGAAAACCCTAACTAGTTAGGGTTGCACGCGTGCGTTCGACAAAAGCTTCTTCACGGAATCGAACACTGTGTCTGTGTGAATGTGAACCCTTGTCAAGTTTTGCTCTCCTATTTATCATTTATTTTTCTTTTTCTTTTGTTTTTTTTTCCACTCATTTATTCCATGGTAAATTTGTTGTATTTAATATTTAGTCCCCAAATTACAAATTTTATCTTATCTTATCAATATAAATCCTTCAAATTTAGGGAATAACAAATTATTGGTTCTCTTAAATTAAATAACACAAAACTTTTTTTTATTTTATAAGGAGAAATTTAAGGTTACGTGACGGTGTAGAGGCTGGTAAAAGATACCAAAGAGATTTTAGTTTAAAGAGTATTTATAAAATTGGTTGGCTCTGTTGAGTCACATTTTTAACTTATTATTTTTTACATGGAAAATTGGATTTTTAACTCGTCACTTTGAGAAATTCTTTTTAGGTCCCTCAATATCTTTTAGGTCCCTTATGATTCCGATTTTTCCCTTTATTATAAGATTCGGGAGATATGTCGCAAGCGTTCAAAAGTTATCTCACATTTGCTGAGATTGGTAGATATCTCTTGGATTGTTTGTTTTATAAAACAAAACATGAAACTAATATGTCAGTTACAGATGTAGTGGCGGATCTTGCCTAAAATATCAAGGGAGCGAAAAATATTAATATAAAAGTCATATACAACAATTTACCTGATTTAAGGAAGCTTAGTGAGGGAGGGTCTGGTAATTTCCAAGATGCATTTTGGTAGATTCCTTTGTAATTTTATTTAATTTTTTTTACTGGGGGAACCACTGCTCCCTTGAGCTCAGCCACTAGTTACACGTTTGTGTGTTTGAAAACACCTTCGCCCAATTTTTAACTCCCAATGGAACATACCACTTTGCATTTCTCTTTTGCTACATTTCTTCTCCAATACAACATGTAAGTTTTAAGAACTCTAAATTCGTTTATTTATTTTTTTGGAATCTTCTCGTTGTTTTTGTTGTTTTTTTGGTGGTGTCCAGGGTTTGAACCCCAGACCTTGCATATACTATGCATTATCCCTAACAACTGAGTTAAGTTCACGAGGACATTGTTATTTTTGTTGTTGATGAAGTATATAGTGTGTTGGGTTTCCTTATGCGATATGAATGAATAGTTAATTGTTTGTTTATATTGAGTGAACCCATTTAGTTTATTTGTCCGACAAGCTTAATATTTTTGTTTTAACTTTAATCAGAAAATAATAAATTAATCACAGCATACATAACCTCATGACATACTTGCTGTACAACACCGAATTCAATTCAAAACTACTGTCCTCTCTTTTTGGATACAATAGAACCAACCCTAAAAATAAAGAACACAAATTACACCATCAAAAATTTACAAACTTACCAATTCAACATCAAAAACAAACAAATTAATAAATAAGACTAATCCAAAGGCCTTTAAAAACAAATCTCCTTATTTGATGACAAAATTTCTTAGTAAGTACCCAAAAAAAAATCAAGTGAAAAAAAAACACAGCCCAGAAGAAATGCATATCATATAACAAGCAGGAGGCAGGAGGGACTAATTTCAAGATATACAACCTAGTAATGTCCTGTTCTTGCCGTTTTAAATCCATGATACCACTCCAACCAGCTACCAAAATCTGTCATTCTCGATGAAGATCATGAGAATCTATTTGCCATACGTGAGTTTACAAATAAATTTGCTAACCCTGGAAGATATTGCTAGCCAAGGTATTATTCCAACCTGCAATGAATGACATATAACATCAGATTGAATGACATTCACAAACTATTGGATGTTTTCATATATGTTCTCTTTTGTCATTACCAAATTATTGGGGTGGGGGAATTGCTCCATTTGCTACAGAAAATCATGATATTTACCAACTTACTACTTAAGATTAGAGTAAAACTGAGGTGGTGGAGCTTAAATGTAGTCTGGTGCAAGTTAAAATTGCTTCCAGTAGATTGTATATGCAATTTGTGTCTGCAAATTGTTTTGAGTACTTGAGTAACACACCAATTCAAAACCACCCTCAGAACCAGTTAAAGATGATTTCTATTTGGTTGACATCAATTGAAGGGATGTTTGGGGAACTGTATCGAACCAGGCGTGAAAGTCTGTGTAAAAAATACTAAGGCTAGCAGTACAGTTTAGTACAATGTAGTGCAGAAGGCGGAAATGTCCTTTGCACATAAATGATGTACACGCATAATGCTACTAACACTTACCCTCAAATTAAAGTTTCGAAAGAGAGTTCTTTAGTCCAAACTCAGACTATAGACGATTCCCCCATATAACTAAGTTTGAGTTATTACCCAATACTCAGACACGGTGGTCTTGCAACTTCATTTTGTTTCTTGTTTTGCAAGGGATAAAATTTCCTCTGAGGAAAGAACACTCAATAAGAGGATTCATTTTTTGATTGATAAGGTCATCAAGCCATCCGCATTCTGCATTGAAATGTCCTACTATATGTAGCCACAGTCTATAGAAAAAATCACATAACTCAAAGCTCATTACAAATAGCTCAAGATATGGAAAATTGCTTTCGAACAAGACTTAGAGGAGATGACACAAACAGTCATGACACTTACTGGGAAAGCAATGTCCGGACATGTCACAGTGAGATAATTGAGTATTAACTAACCTCCTGTACCTTTCCAGACTAGATCATCTTAAATGAGTTTTACGTTATAGTGTCACAAGGTCTATTTTCCAACATGCTAATTTGGAAGGGAGATTGAGAACATATTTCCAGTAAACAAATAAAATATTTTGAGAGAAAAACTCTTTAAAATTCTCAAGTGCTTCATATGGCCTAGATCTCCGGTTGAAAAATTGATTTGAAAGATGTGATTGAATTTTGCTATGCCAAATGTGTCGCTCCTAAATTATTACTATGTCATTAACATAGACTATCATGAGAAGGACCATAAACTTATGGATTGTTGATAAAGATTATATGAATATGACCATATCAAAATCATATTTTTTTGGTAACTTCCTTGGAGAGCTTTTGACAATACATATTACAAAAAAAAGCAATTATTTCCTCATGATTAAACTTAAAGAATCCTGCGAGTACTTCACTTATGTTCTCAAACCAAACCTGGGGAGATTATTTAAAGCCATATGGGATTCATCTAACCAACAAACCTTGATGCACTTAATTTGCTCCATATAGACTTCTTATTATAGATCACTATGGAGAAAGATATTTTCGGCATAAAGATGCACAAGCCAATGATGATGTAGGAAACAAATGAGCAGACAAACAAAAGCCAACTAAGAGCTAGATGACAGTGTTTTAGCGTAATTGGCACTGCGAGTCTAAGAATAGCCTTTAACAATGCAAGCCTTGAGAAAGAAAATGATCCATCTAGGTTGACTTTAAGGCTTGTTTGGTGGTCAAGATAAGAAAGATATAATAGGACAAATTATCATATATCTCATCATAATCCTTTGTTGGTTGAGCCAATAGGATATGAAAAGCTTACCCTAGTTGTGTATCCTATTCTATTCATTGATGTAAATATTATCTTGAGAGGGAGCTGGATGAGATCTAGATTTTTTCCCTTTTCAAGCATCACCACCCAACAACTTGCACCATCCATCATTACCTCTCCAGCCTGACACCCTTTACCATCACCTTCCAACAACCTCCCCACTGCCGCTGCATGGCACCCTCTACCATGGCCATATGGTACTGCTTGACAGTATCACTGCCACCTCTTCCATATGGCAATGCTTACCAGCATCACTGCTACCTCCAAGAACCCTCAACCACTACCTTCGTTGGCAAGTAGTTGTTTGGCACCCTCCACCGCCAACATCAGGCACCCTCCCCCCAGCACTCTCTGGTATCCTCCACCTTCACAGCTTGATAGTTGATGTTTATGCCATCGTCTCTTGACACCATTCATCACTACCCCTGCCATTGCTGGACAACATTTTGCAATCACCTCTCCACTTGCCTGGCACCATTCATTACTAACACTTCCACTACTGATTATCAGTTACATAGAATCATCACCACCCATATTAATAGAACACTGGATGGGGAAGCCAAGGAAAAAGACTGAAGCCAATCACGTCCAAAAATAATAGAGCAGGGACGTGGACCAAAAAACAAGCAGAAGAAACACAAAACAGTGTTGAAGAGTCGGAAAACCGCCTCTAGGAGAGGGCGCGACTCATAAGAGCTCCAATCATCCTTGTCTGTACTGGACTACTGGGTAATAGATTGTCCTGACAAAAGATCTCGAAAACAACTCCGTTATAAGATATCAAACAAAACATGTGCACCAAAACAGTACAAGAGTCAGAAAATTGTCGCGTTGAAGATTTTAGGTAGGAGTGCTTCAAGTACTGGAACACTTGGAATCGTCATCTGTACTGGAAAGTAGAAGGACAAGCCACCAACAGACCAACAGAACAGCTTTATTCTGAGACATCGTGCAAACTAGGTGCATGAACTCTACCTGATTTCAAGAACTCGACCCAAGCTCACCACTAGTCACAGTCCTCCGCTCAATCTCGATCAGCGATAACTGGCCAGGTACAACCAGCAACTTGCTGGAAGTAAAAGTACTATGCTAGGCTGCCTAATGTGAACAAAAGTGGCCTGAACTGAGTCAGTGCGTTGGAAAGAGGTGTTCTGCGGTTTTCTTTTTTGTGTATATTTTTCAGTACAAACAGAAAAATAAATAAAAAGGCTCGTGGTACCCTGTAAAGTGGAGATATTTGGAAAACTGTGCCTAGGGGTGGGCAAAAATAACCAAAAACTGAACCGACCCGGTTAACAGAACCGAACCATATCAAAATTAACTGAACCATTTCACAAATTTTTGAACTGAACCATTATTTTGATAACAGTTAATTAACCGAACCGAACCATTAATAACCACAGTTATCCAAACCGAACCGAACTGAACCATAACCATATAACACAATTACACAACACCTCTTATTTTTCAGAGAGTAACTAAGGAATGATTGTGCATCTTTATACTTTAAACTGAAGTTGATTTTATTGTCAAGGAAGCATGTGTTTCAAGATTTATCATGAAACTTATGATCATATATCATTAAATGGTCACAAAATGGTGTGTAAATTACTTGTGTGATAGCATAGCAGTAAACTTTGGTATTTCATCTTTTTATTATCCATTATGAACTGTACTCAATTTTGATTATCATTGTAATTTAGAAGAACAGGGTATTGGAGCCAATTTATTTCAATAACGTCCAGTAGTGCTTTGAACAAAACTAGCCAAAATTAATCTAATTTATGGCTCTTAACAAATTAAACTATTTACATTCACATTGTTGCGAATCATCATCAGCCATCAAATTGCAGTATACTATATATAATCTCTACTTGCAGCAACATGCTTCCCCTTCTGTAATCTTTACTAGTTTACAGTGTCGTTTGCTCTCATCACCACCATTATTCACAAACAAACATTTATCAATGGATTCTACTTAATATAATAATAATGTTTCGAATACCCTGCAATTAAATTTAAAAAGGACAAAAAAACACAATTAAATTAGCAAAAGGATAAAAAAAATACATTTCGGTTCAAAATTTTGGTTTTGGTTCGCTTCGGTTCGGTTAATAGGCAAGCAAACGGTTAACCGAACCATAACTTTGGTTCAGTTCGGTTAGTTACAAACCTTAAACGGTTCGGTTCGGTTATTCCAAACCATTTTAACACTTCGGTTCGGTTCAGTTAATATGGTTAACCGAACCATGCCCACCCCTAACTGTGCCCAATGTGGATAGTTGTGTTATGTATTAGAATAGCGGTATGGTAAAGTGCCGTATAATACTAATACAAAGATAAAAAATACTCTGGATAAATATAACCCACTACAATATTATCCATGCTATCTTACTGGAAAGCTCCAGGACTTCAATTGACACCAGAGAAGTTTTTTAAAATCCACATGGACATTTGGGTTATTCATTAATACACATGTATCAGGCGAACGTCACAAGTTAGATCAAATCATCGCTCAAAAGAAAAAGCATTTGCTTGAGAAAGAAAACGCTCAGAACAGCACATTTAATGGTTAGGAGCTAAATAGGCAGCATTTTCTTTGAAAATTGTTTCTTTTGTACAAATATTTCAAATATAATAAGGAAAGATACTAGTAATCACTCACCATAATATTGTTATTTTGAACTCCTCCAGTCTTCCAAGATAATAATCTCCCTGCAAAAGAGCAAAAAGTAAGTTCAGCATACACACACAAATACATTGTTTTCTTCTTTCAGCGTTAAAGGCGATTTTCAATATTATATTACACCACTGGAATACATTGTTTTCTTCTTTCAACATTAAAGGCGGTGAGTCGTGCCACGTGTCTGCTAGGTATTCATGTGAACAGAATCCCAGAAAGAAAGAAAAAAGATGGACACTGGACAGACTTTTGTGCGGCAATCTAATCAATCCAGCACATTTATCCAAATGGACGACAGAGTTTATGGTATAACTTAGTAGAATTGAAGTGTCAATCATAATTGCATTACCAAATGGTTGCACAAGTTGTTGAGATATGCTAGCCACAGGAGTACTCCAAAACCAGATAAGCAAAATTAAATGTGTTAAAACCTACAAACAATGACCACATATGTATCTTATCAGCATCCGTAACGAAAATATGAAAACTGAAAATCAAATTTGATATCAGGAAATACCTTTGTGATGAATAGAGCTTTCGAATACAAAGCTGTGTCCTCATCATGTAAATTATGACCTGGATATTAAATGTAACAATAATTATTTTATGAAGCGGGAAAGGCAGAGAAACTAGAGTCGTGCTACAATTACAGCACTATTTTAAGAACTATTATGTCTTCTCATTTGTAATTTTGTAGTAAGAATCGATGTTGAGATTACTTAAGTTCTATTAACTAACTTTTTCTCTATTCTCTTATCTATTTGTCTCTCCTACAAAGACAAACCAGCAAAAGGATGAGAAACAAAACATGAAAAAAACATCAGCTCAAGAGGGGTGTGTGATAAACAAACTTTCCTTAGAAAACTACACAGAGGATCAGCTTAAAAGAGCGACTCCCTAACAATGTTGTCAAATAGCACTAATAACGGCACTATAGCATAGTGGATATTGATAAATTCACTATGAAAACCGTAGTGGTGTCCTAGTTTCACTATTAGGGAAATAGCAGCCACTATAGAAGTTTTGGCTAGCGGATGTACCAGCAATAGTAGAAAAAATATAATTTCAGGGTTTGTTAAATAATAAAAAATGAGTCAGCACGTGTGCTAAAAAGCCCGTGAGTATTACTTTTGTATTCACCGTCATATGTAAACCTTTCAATATGTAAACTGTGCTCTGTCTCCATTCCTTTTTTTATGTGTATGCACCAAGCCTCTATTAATTATGTATTTGACTTATTTCAATTGCTATGTGGCTTCCGCTATTTGCCTGCAATGTTATCTGCTAATTTACATAGTGTGTTTTTTGCATTCAGCTATTTTCTGCAACCTGCTATTGATGACCCAGTACCCTTAGCTTTTCTTTGATATTACTATTTCCTGCGCAGTATTGCAAAGATGAGAATGTTTTGTTACACAGTATTGCAGTGACGAGAACGTTGTGATAGGTAAGTGGATACACAACACAAGAATATGACTAAAAATTGAATCATTAGAAAGAAAGTTGTGGAGGCTCCTGTTATTGAAAGGATGGCAGAGTCTTGATCTTATCTAGTTTGGGCATGTGTTAAGATCCATAAAACAACTAGTAAAGAAGGTAGACTAGATGAAAGATAGTCCAATAGGTATAGAGGGAGACCAAGGAATCCTAACTCTTCTATTTAGGTGTAGTATAGTAACAAATTTATCTTCACATAAGACTCAAAATTCATGTAAATCCACATTTATATAGAATCCAATATGTGAAAGAACTTGCAGGAGGATATAACTTACACTTTGCAAGTTCCTTCTCCTTTGCAGCCGCCTGTCTTCTGAGTTTTGCTGCTTGTGCAAAGGTGGATGGCCTGAGAGAACAAAAAAAATGATTCATCATTCGTACTGTATTTCTCACAAACATAGAGCGATGAAAATAAACGGTGTTTCAAGTTTCACTAAATATCTTGGTCAGTCTTTACAATATGGGCTACAGCTACATTGAGCTAGAAAGAAAAAAAAACTGTTGTATTTTTTGATTCTACACTCTTCAATCTTCATGTCTGAACTATGTTTCAAGATTTCAATTTATCCTTGTTTTCAATTATAGTCACATCAATGTTTGAGTACCATACATCCCCCTTAGCAATCATAATGATGCTTCTCTGCCAGACTGTCAGTAATCCCCTTCAATATTTCATCCTTATTACCCATAGTTTCACTTGTAATTTTACAGCCAAAATATCTGAAACATAGGGCATAGTGTGCATTTGGACAAAACCATAGGCTTACCCTCTAACTTTCAGTGACCAGTTGACCAAACACAAGATTTTATCAGTCTTGTGCCAGCTCTAATATTAAGATCAATATAAATCTTAATTAACACCTACCAGTTTGCAAAAGGCACACACATAGCATGTAAAACAGCCCAGAGAAGATTGTATTCACGAGAGCTGCATATTTGGATCGGGGATTTTTTTTTTCATTGGGGTATGGGGGGAGGGGCTCTATCGTTTGGTACAGATCATATACTGGGATTTTATATAGATATAATATCAACTAACGAATGCAATGTAATGGAAATTATGGATGGAATAGAATTACCATTTACCATCGTTAAGATATTTTTTTTTCTTGGAAATATGAGGAAAATATTCATTCCATTATTTGGGAAGTAAAGTAAACAATTGTGAAATGTATCATTTCACAATTGTTTACTTTACTTCCCAAATAATGGAATGAAGATTTTCCTTCGTTTCATCAGGGGGAAGAAAAATAAGGTATCGGATGGATGGAATGAAATGGATTCCAACAAGTTCACTTCATTCCATCTTTCAAACAATAGAAACTAATATCAGTCCTTTCCACCCCTTTCAGGTAATCAATATCAACTAACTAACACTTATTTCCACCATGTTTGAAGAATGGAAACTAATGTCTTTCCACTCCATCCCTTTCTGATAATCTAAACAGCTCAAATGCTTTGAGACTCTTAAATCCTGAAGTAACAGCGTTTGTTATAAATAAAGTGGAAGAGAGTTGTCTTATCAACTTTTGAATTAAACGCTTGGCACAAAGAACAACTACACAATAATATCGTAACGAATTGAGCATGTGTTTGGATCCGCATCAACCGAGCCCCTAGACACTTGTTATTCCGAAGCAGCAACTACTAGCTTCTTTTTTCACGGCAAAATGGCCACTAGACGCGCATCAAAAGGAAGCTGATCCAAATATGCTCTGAATTGATTTTGGAACCCTAGAAAAACAATTTTATTTCCATTGTAGAAGATAGTTGTTGCTAAAGCATGGGTTACTTACTGCGACAAGGAGCTCGCCTCCTTCAAAAGTTGTTTTATTTCTGCACGCAACTGAATTTCTTTTTCCTTCTCAGATCCACCCTGTAGCCAAAACATATCACAAGAACAAATTAGTAACACAATCACCTATCAGTGTCTTAGAGAATATCGCTTGCCAAACACGACAAGGCCAATAGCACTCTATCAAACACGGACACCTGTGACGTCACAACACTGATGCACCGCTAATGTAAAAAATATAGGACACGTCGACACCACTTATACAGAATATTATCATATAGCAACTATAGCACAGTTGCGTAGAGGAATTTGAATAAACCACTATATCTCCTACTGCATAAACAAACATTGTGTATCTTTATAAACTTTTGTTGCACATACACTTCCGCTTGAAGGCGTGTCCCGATGTCTGTCACTTGTCACTCGACACCGACACTTGTGATTACATTGAATTGTGTTATTTTCTCAAAATTTATGTAGACGTGTCAGTGTCATGTCCGGTGTCGGGTACTATACAACGTTTAGACTGTTGTTTTGCATAACAGAATTGATCTTGGACAGAAGCTACAACGACGCTATAGCGTAATAGAATTTAAACAAATCACTTTTGTTTTGTGATACAATATTTAGACCTTGTTTGGATAAACAACTTAATGTGCAGCTTATAGAATAAGCCATTTCAAATAACGAAAGTTCCAATAAAGCAATGCATTTAGAGAAAAAGGTGTAAATTGAAAATAACCTGTTTGAAATTATCAATCCAATAAGAAGCAAATTGAAAAGCGAGAACGATCAAGAATATGAGAGGAGCTGCGAATGATCTTTCATGTTCTTCGTCTCCCATCATCGATTCAATTCAAAACAGAGAAGAAAATCAAATCAATGATTAATTCAAGTTTCTCGTTTAAGATGAAAACTGGAATCAAAAAGTGGGATTGAAAATCAAAAACTGAATATCAAAATCCAATTTAATTTAGAGATAATTTATTCCATTGTTCTTTTTTTTTGTTTTGACAAATGTTGTTTGTTCGCATGGTTTTTTTAGGAGGTTATTCGCGTAGTTATTTATTGTTTTTATTTATTTATTAAAATCCATGTTTAATTATTTAAAACAAATATTTAATTTGAATAGTTTTCAATATATATATATATATATATATATATATTTAGGGTTTCTCCACTAAATTTTGATTTGAAGAGTGTCCACACGTCCTAAATCAACCGTAAAAAAATATCGAAATTGTCAGATACATCGGGTTTGAATCTCAACACTTACACTTATGTGTATGAGTTTATAATGTCTTTGCGATTTCATCTATCTATCACAAATATCAAAAAAAAAAATAAGTATTCATCATTTAAGTATTACAGTGGTGAGATTCACATACTGTAAAGAGAAGTAGAAAATTCATAATTTAAAATCTGATATTTATACATTAATGTTCATAAAGTTATCAACAAACTACAGTTAAAGGAAAAAGCATATTTCTTACTAACTATCAATATGTTTTTGGTCATTGTTAACTATAATTTTATTCCTCATAAAATTTTAATTCGTATAATTTCATGTTCCTCAATTTTTTTGATTTAAGAAGGGGTCTACCCTTAATTTTTAGTATTTTTATTTTGATTAATTATTCCCATCCATATTATTGTTACTTGCAAGACTAGTTCTTGAGGTGAATTCTAGGGTGAGGGTTCAATTAGGTCCCTCACCGGTGGACCACTCAAGTTAACCGTTAGATTAAAAAAGTTTATATGATCTCTTTAGTCAATACCACACTAGATTGGATCTCGTCTTTCTGCATCACATTATTTACGGTTGATTATATCGGTGCATTTGCCCATGTTAGAATTCCGACTGCATTTGACAACCCCACAAGTTCGGTGGAAACGCCCGTAAATAAAGACACAAATAGGTTCTTGGTTATTTTCCTCTCGTGTTTTTATTTTTTTTAACATGCCATTTTCCTCTCGTGTTATATCAAAAGCATCCATGATATAGGTTATTATTGTGATTTACAAGGGTAGAGTTCTTATTGTCTTGCCACCGCTAGCACAATTTTCTGATTGTTAAACTTCATATTAGAAAGAAAAAAATCCGTAAAATCTAATTGCATCCATACTAGAAATTTCAATTATTTGAAACTCCACTATATGAAGATTTCTATAAGTCAATGCCGGATCATAATACAATATTTTAAGTTAAAGAACAAGAAAGAGAAAAGAAGGATTACCTTTTTGTAAATTGGGATAACTTGATGAAGAGAAGAAGAGAGGTGAAAGAAGGAAAAAAATTATTGTGAGTGGTACATAATAAGATCTCTTCGAATTACTTAATCTGATGGCATTTTTTAATGGTTCATCATGAACCACCTGGTTGATGGTTTACCTTAGAATCCACCAGTTCTTGATAACGGTTAAATAAGCCCGAAATAAACCGTTAGAATTTACAATGTTTCTTTTTGTACGGTTTGAATTTACAATTTGGCTTCACTACCATAAAATAACGTTATAACGAAAAGCTAATATAAAATCTAAATAGTGTTATTTTGTTACAATTATACAAGTGTTTTATAATGAGGAATATTGATAATTAGTTGTTAGATTAATATTTACCTATTCATTTGGATTTGAATCCAAATCCTCAAACTTCTTATCCAGTAGCTCAGATCAGTTGAACTTCCAAACCCCACATCTTCTTGATCATGTACCTAAAAATGGCGGATTTTGTTCCCATCTGGTTCATGATATTGTTTGTTGTGGCTATAACATTTATGTTTCTGAGCATGTTATTCATATTACATTGTAAAACGCCTCTTAATGACCAAATTTCAACTCTAAATCATATTTTCGCTCAAAATGATGTATTTTTAGAGGTATATGGAATGTTTGATGAAAAATGTGGCGAAATTCTGTCAGGTTCTAGGCAAACCTATATACAGAGAGGTTTCAAAATATATAAACAAAAACATTTCCTGCCTTCAAGTTCAATTTTTATAATTTGAACAGTATATTTACGTACATTTGGATTCATGACACATTAAAGAGAAATTCAGAAGATACAATACAATATATGGTTCAAATTGTATTTACTGAGTAAAGGATAATTTTGAAAAGAAAATAGGGCGCGTGAGTAACACTTAAAGATGAAAAAAGTAATCGCCTTGAATTTGGGTTTTATAATTTCATGAAGCCCATTCAGTTCAAAAGAACAAAAAACCCGGTCCACTAAACAAAACGGTCACATTCTTCACAAACACAAAATTACAAAAACAACCCTACAAGCCACAAAATATCTCTTGGTCAGATTCGCGTGGCACGTTGGTCATAACACCAGGACAAATCCGTAAACTCACCCCTTCCCAAAAGGCTAAACCCGTCATCACACAAAACCAACACAACGTATCAAACACATTCAACAATCTTCATTTATCAAAACACACACACAAAACAAACACACTGATCCATTTCAACCAATGAAATCCCATCACACGGATCGATGACGTGGCGAAATATAATGAAAATCCCGCGTAAACCCCAAACTTCAATTTTTCATTCATTCCTTTTTTCTTTGCGTTTTCTCTCCTATACCCTTCACTCACTACCCTTCTTATCCCCTCTCTCGTTCGCTCCAAAACCTCACAACAACGCAACACGTTCTCTCTCTCTTGAACTAACTCGCTTTCTCTCACTCGCTCCGATTCCGTAACTCGTTCCTTTCGTTTTTCGCCATGCCGAAAGTTAAAGCTGATTCCAAACCCGCTGATAACCGGTAAATCGCTTCTCACCGTTCGATTTTTTTCTTCTCCAATTTTTTAATATTTTTTTAGATCTGATTCGTTCGATCTAGTTTTTGTTGATTTGTTTGCAATTTTTGTTTATTTTTCCGTTTTTTTGTTGATTTTAGCTTGAAGCGCAAAGGTGCTGGAGCTGGAAGGAAACAGACGAAGAAAGCAGCGAAGGATCCTAACAAGCCAAAGAGACCTCCAAGTGCTTTCTTCGTTTTCATGTATAATTTTATTTTCCGGATTTGAATCTGTTTTCGTTTTGAATTTTTGTTTCTGATTTGTTCGTTTTTTGTAACGGTTTATTTATTTATTTATTTTTAATTGATGATTTAGGTCCGATTTTAGAGAACAATATAAGAAGGATCATCCTAACAACAAATCCGTTGCCGCTGTAAGAAATCTCGTTTACTTTTCCATTTTTTATTTATTTTATTATTTTTGGGATCATAATTTGTAGATTTTTACGGTCGGAAAATTATTATTATTTTATTTAATTATTCGAAAATTAATTAGGTCGGAAAAGCTTGCGGTGAAGCATGGAAATCGATGTCTGAAGAAGTGAGTTTTTTTATGCTTGATTTTTTTAATTTTTAACTTTCATCGTTATTATGTGATTTAATTAATCGATTATATATAGATTTTTTTTTTAATTTAGTTTGTGCTTTGATTTTGTTTTTTAGGACAAGGCTCCTTATGCTGCTAGGGCATTGAAGAAGAAAGAAGAGTATGAGGTTGCTACACAAGCATACAACAAGAAACTGGTGAATATTCATACTAGTGACTAGTAATTTTGGTCTTTGATTTGTTTAAAATAATTGATAATTGATTTAACTTTGTTTTATTGATTTATTAGGAGGGAAAAGACGAGGAAGATGGTTCTGACAAGTCAAAATCCGAAGTCAATGATGAGGATGAAGATGAGGTATAGATAGATTCATCTAATAATTTGATTTTTGTCTTATATGTATGATGGTACTTGAATAATTGAATAGTTTTAACTTAGTTTATTTATTTTTTTAACCTTGTAGGAGGATGAGGATGATGATGATGAAGATGATGATTGAAATTGTTGTAAGCTTGTAACACCACCAAATGATGAAGTTTAGGGAAAAATTTGTGGGAAAAATATGTTTTGTTTAGGTTATGGCTTATAATATGTTGCAATGTTATTTTTTAAGATAGTTTCTGAAGTGTTAGATAGTGAAGAATCCTCTAAAGTACGGTTCAGTATCATCATTATCCTCCTGTGTACTTAAAAGTCAATGCTATGATAGGTTTCAATTCTGTTCAGTACTCTCTTCCAATTTTTTGTTTCGTTCATTGTCTTTCATAACGATGCTGTTTGTACTTTGTAACGACCAGATCCACTTATGGGTTTCAAGCAATTAAGTTAACAAACGTTAAATATTAAATTAAGTATGTGATTCAGTTGCAGAATAAACAAAAGCTAAATAATTGAAAAATTATGCTGGCATTAAGTCATGTTTGAGACCATAGAGATGAATGTGATTGATTGTGTTCGAGTTCCGTTGCATGTGGAGTGGTTCCTCCATTTAAAGACACACCACCCTCGCTCTCCATGTTTATAGGACATGTTTGTATGTAGAACGGTGCTATATCTCCCAACTCAGCCAATCACAATCCACTAATTTGCACAGGCTTAAAATAAGGAGGTCAACAATAAATCATGCCATGAAATGGTGTCCGAAATAATTGGATAGGCTTATTATTAGATAGAAATAGCATTTTCCTTGCATATGTAGTCGTGAAGAGTGAAACATATGAGATAATCTTCATTTTTAACGTCTATCCTACCCCATTCCTCCTACACAACTAATTCAAACATATCCAAAGGAATTTAGAAATCACCATAGTATTACAATGATTGATCAATTTGAATTTAGTCCAAAGAACTCCCAACTTGACAGATATCACCGAGTTTCCTTCTGATCTCTGGTAGGGTAAAATATTCTGATTTTGATTTTTTACTCGATATTCCTTCTTATACATGCAGAATCTTTGGCTCCCTTCACGTGCTTATTGTGTGTTCAACACAATTTTTAAAACTTGTCAAATCTTTCAACGAGGTTTTATCTTATGTGCAAGTAAGAGTGTCTCTTTATGTTTCCTTGCCAACAAGTTCTTTTTGTCCACATTAGTGACGCTCATCTGAAGCTTCAAGATGTTTATAAGATTGGTTCATGGGATTTTGATAACCTTTATACTACGCTGCCTTCTCACAGTCAATCACATTCAGGATCTTATCTTGGACAACGATGATGCCTTAGGGAGAGTGAGGCTTAATTCTTGTTTTTCTTTTTCCATTTGATAAAAAAGCTTGCTCTCTACTATTATTATTTTCATTTGTTATGCAGAATTATAGCAATCTGATTCATGATAGACATGTAAAATGATATTGAAGAAATCGATCTTACTCGACAAATGCCGATCCAAAACCAAAATTATAGGAAACATTTCATCAGTGTTTAACATAAATAAAAAGCTTCACCAACAAAAATATGTATATAAAGAAAGAAAAAAGAAACAGAACCACCTTACATACATAATATAAACAAAAAAAATTCACATCTTAGTAAAAAAATGAATTGAATTGTTAATCAACTTCTTTTGTCTTGTTGCTGTTCAGCAGTTCGCAGCACTTGGTTTGCCATTGATGAAAATGATTTTGCTGTATCTTGCATTTCTGTAGTTCGTAAGTTGATACCCTGTCAAATCAGAAAGTGTTTATATGAAAAATTAGATATGACACATTTTGCAGCACTGTAGTTTAGGCTACGACAAAATTGGGTGTTTTATATAAAAAAGAAGATACCTGCAATTTTTTCAAGTTCTCTTGTAGCTTGCTTTCTGCCATTTTAGCAACGCTTGTTTCCTTCAGCGTCACCAAATTCATGATTGAAACATGGTTACAACACATTTCATGAATAAATATCAAAATCTTAAATAAATGCAACATTATTCGAATATTACTCTTGTCAAGAAATTTCTCATTCCATACTTTTGAAATGTAGTATAATGTAACTATTTAAGTCAAGTACGATTGAGGTGGCATACTCTTGCTATATACTTACATTGGTGGAAGAAGAAAATCCATATCTCTTCTTGATTTGATCGACTGTAGCAGGTTGCTCTTCTTGTTGTTGCTCTTCTTTAGCTGATGTTTTCTGGATGTTGCCCTTCATCTCTTTCAATCTTCCTGCAGATTGGATGCTTAACTAAGTTACTAGCATTTAGTGGAAACAATTTGATTATCTTTAGTATAATTAGATTAGATGGCAGGCAGTGGATCAAAAATTTTAAAATGTAAAATTTCATGCTCCTATTTTCTCATTAAGTTGTAGTTCTTAATTTGTAAGAATAAGGCGAGGACTGAAAATCAATAAAATTTTAATCGGGACTAAACTTGAAGATTATAATTTTAATTTTATAGGGAGTCCATATTAATCCTTTTTTTAAGTTGTAAAATTATTGAGGAAGCAATAATAGTTTTTTATATTTTATAATCAGTTGTAAAAAAGTAAAGCTCATTGTTACTAACCTTTTAGAGCCTGAAATTTTCCAGTCAATTTCTTCTTATTAAGAGCTCCAATTCCCAATATACCGTGATCTTTGCGTTTTTCTACATGATCATCTAGGTCAATGTCATCTGTAAAGAAGGAAGGAACACATCTCAAATTGAGTAGTTCAGACTTCATTATCTATTTGATGGAAAGAGTTTAATTTTGATGCTGTCCGTGTAAAACTAGTTTGACAATGTCAGTATATCACAACAAATTATATGAGACTTTATAATTAAAGTCAAACATTGTTTTTACAATCTCAGTGTAAAAAATCTTTACACTGACGATGTATATAAATTAAATCCTCAGAGAAAATGCAATATGTACTACGTATAGATGCCTACTAAGATATCAAAAACCAGAATAACTGCTTTACGAAGCAGGCATGTTTCATAACATTTTCGCAGTACTTGCTTACCTATGTTTAACTCGACCTCGTCTTCATCAGCGGTCAGGTTATCATTATTATCAGCCTCAGAAGGAAAATTTTCTTCTGAAAAGATCACTGCGAGTTTCCGGATACTTTCTCTAGAATCTTCTGTTTCTATAGGAGGGACATGTTTTTCTTTATTGCCAGAGAAAGAGCTGAATAGACCCTAGGAAACCAAAAAACAAGATTGAACACATTTTTGTTACAAAGATGATGTATATCATATAGTTTAAAAAGTTAATAAAACTAAGGTATACCTTTTTCTTTTCCTTATGAATGACTGGGACAGTGACAAGCTCTTCTTGTGACAGCATCATTTCTTTTCTGTAGATGCAGCTAACAGAATCAAAAATCCTAAAATGAAGTCAAGTAAAATGTAACATGTTAATCAAAATGACTTTTATGAATTAACAATTTCGTTCTTGAAATTGTAACATGTCAATCATAATGATCCCTTTGTTGAGTTCAATCATTATAGAGCATGACTTGACACGTTAAATGAAGATGTGATACTTGACGTGGACTCCACATCAACACCCCATCGCTAGGGACAAACGTGCCATGTCACCAAATAACATTGGTGTGATTTTCTATTGGGTTTTGGTTGGGGTAATTTTTTTTGGGGGAAAGTAACTCTTAGCCTTTTATCCTGCACATTGTAATTGACAATTTTGTCTCTAGAGACGTGACTGTGATGTTGAATCCACGCGGATTGCCAAATCTTCATTTAACGTGTGATGCATGCTCTCTAACAGCTGAATTTAAGCGAAAGATCTTTTTGGTTGACGTGTTTCAATTTATGGGACAAAATTGGTAAACAAACTAGAGACTAATTTCACTTATGATTACAATTTTTCTGTAGTAGTAAGATATTGATAATAAGATTCGCAATACCGTTCAATAGCCGTATATTTTATATTGTTAGATACCTGAAAATACTCCTTTGGACCAACAACGAGACAGCCAAAATTTCTTGGTCTCCATTCACCTGTAAATGGAAGTTGGGCGAATTCAAAATCAAACGTTTAAAGAAATTTGTTGTAATAGCAAAAATCTATTTTCATACCAAAAAAATATCTCCTTTGGATGAACAACATATTTGCCAATCTGAAAATGACTTTGATTTTGGAGGCGAATAATTGAAACCTCTAATTGAAGTCTCCACAATCAGGGATAATTCTGGCAAAGACCTATCATTTGAAATAGATTTCTATGCATTAAATCTCTATGATGAACACACTCACATAAAGTACTTGACAATGCAGTTAACTAAGTAGAATAAGTTAGTTTCTGATTTTCATCATCCAGCAAACATTTATTCAATAAGCACTAATTATAGGAGAGCTTATCTATAAGTTGTTTCTACAATTAAAAATAATGAAATAAAGTCCACATAGGCTTTGCACAAGCTGTTTCTATAAGCTCTATTTGAGAGTTTGTGAAAATAGGTTGAAAACAAGTTAAGAGAACTTGATAAGCTATTTCTTGAAGCGCTTTTAAACTCAAACACTTAAATAAGTGTTTATGTCATAAGTAAGCCCACATAAGCTATTTCAAATACCCCTTTGATATAAAATGCTTTTTGAAAATTTGATTTTCAAAGCACCCGGCATTATGACTTGCCAACAATGATAAATTTTTTCTTCTTTGGCAAGTCTATTCATGTGTAAATCATGTTACTACCAGATTATATTTTAATGATAAACACAGAGTAAGAAAAAAAAGTACCACCTTAGTTCTACTCTTCCATCGGCGAAAAGGAGTACAAGGCCAACACCGGAGGGTCCGTAAAATGTTGATGCCCAACAACAGGAAGAGGAATGAAACTTCTTCTTGTTAAGCACCTTTTTAACTCCCTAAAACATACGAAAAAGTGCCATCGGAACCATAAGCTAAATGTTCTTATTATTCATGACTCCTGAATATGACCGAAGTAAATCACGGATTACCTGAACAGCATGCACTAATGAATAGACATATAAAGCTTTCTCTGAACAAAGCAGAATGTGCAACTGCTTTGTTGTTGCATTCTCAATATGATTCGCGTCACTCAAGTCTAGTCCATCTTTTGTAATTGATCCTGTTAATTGTCCACTTTGTCCATCTGTATATCAAAATAGAATTACTTTTACTCTTTTCAATAATCTCATTTACATCTATCAAGACAGTATTGAACTATTGATCCGTAACAGAATAATCATGTTGATCATTATTGATAAAATTTAAAAAATTAATCAGTGTTAAACTTTGCAGAACCCTTACCAAACACCTGCATAAATAGAGCTTTAGAGGGCTTCTTAGGATGAACAGTTCCTGTGCCCATCATGTTACCAGTTTCATTATCAAGTGCCAGAACAGATGAATCTTTTGTTCCAACCGCTAAAATGTTTTTATCAAAACCATTCAAACTACATGTTAGGAACTGCAGCGAGACGATACCAGCAGAAATTTCACTTGAAATGTGTTTCTGATATAACAAAGTTAGGTCATCCATGTTAAAAACTGAAACCTGTAACAAATTGGATTAACATAAATTAGTACGCAAACTGAAACCTGTAAAAAGAATACGAAATAGTGAGCTAAAGCATTTTTTGGAATATATTGTATGAAAAAACACAAGAAAATTTTCTCACATGCCCTTGATCGGAACCAACAGCAAGATGCTTTGAGCTATGGTCTATGTTCACGGAAATTATGGCACCATTAATCTTTACAATTTTCACACTTTGGATAATATGATCAGTTCCTTTCTTTGAACCACCTGGAAAAAAAGGTATGAAAATGGAAGTCAATATTAATTCAAATATAATTATGCCTGCATTTTGATAACTAAGCAAAAGTCATATGCTATGTGAGACATACTAAAGATGTTGGTGGCATATGGTTCAGGTTTGAATCTAAAGACGCGAACCTGCAAATCATGTTTATGTTATACATAAATACATCCTATAAATAATTAAGATAAGGTAACTATCACATTGTATTAAATACAAAATCGAAGGAACCTCACCGTTCCACTCTGGTCACCGGAAACAAGAAGAGGAGAGTTGATATCAAAGTACAGTGTTGTCAAGGGTATACCACTTAATGAAAAGTCATTTTCACTCTGCATTAAGGCGGATGAAATAAATAAGAAAAATAATCACATGAACTTTTGTATTGAACTTCCGACGACATTTATAAATTCCTTTACCAATCAACTTGAGATCATGGGACGATATTATTACCTGTTGTTTTAATTGCAAAATTGGGGTGAAAAGGGGGCATGAAGCATCCCAGAAGTTTACAGCTCCATTGTTATGTCCAGTAATATACAAGTTTTGAACTTTTGAAAATCCAGAAAATTTAGCAGAACTTAGGTTCATCCCATCCTTTTGATTAGTTTCCACAGGAACAAAAAGTGGATGATTTTTCACCAGCTGCTTGTAATACTAAGTGTTCAGAGAAATAAGAAATAAGCCGAATCAATACATTTAAATAGAAAGAGATTGCAAACAGAATGGACAAAGTAGAGTGAAACTATAGTTTCATAACTCTATTACCTCATCATCAGAATAAAACATATTGGTATTATTGGTAATGAATTTTGCAGTTGTGATGCTTGAATCTGCCAGTGGTAACTTCGCAGTCACGTCCTTTGGAAGTGAAGGTGTTGACTTAGATTGGCATTGTAGGAGATACCTTTCGATAAAAGTATCATCATATAGATGTATATGACCTGACTTTCCAAGCACAAGGAAAGTGTCTTGTTTTTGCTTGCCTTGCTCAGTTGAGGTTGATATGATCTCCATGTCAACACAGCTTTCCGACAAAAGAAGTCCCAACTTAATCGTGCGAGATTCCGTTTGCTCATTCAGTAACACTACCTGCTTTACATGATCAAATAAGTGAGTATGATCTAGTTGCAATCGTGATCTCATGTATACCTTGAAGGCGCAGAAAAGACACGGAAAATTCTTTTTTACATCTCATTTACCTTAAAGAGAAAGTTGTTAAAGTGAAAAATATCGCATACTAATTAAAGTAGTTAATTTTTACCTAGCTCAAGTTCATTAAACCAAGTAAGATCACATATAAACCTTGAGAAAATCACAATTTTATGTAAGTGGTAGTAGGTGAACTTGAATTCTGGCTTAATTTCTTTCAGAAAAAGACTATCATAGGTAATTAATGTCATTATACATGTAGATATTGATCAGTGTTTTCAATTGAAGATCGCAGAAAATATTAGTATGTTCGAATTCTGCTATGCAACAATGCTATAGCGTTGCTATAGCCGTTATTTCACAATATTTTGTACTAATCAGCGTATCATAGGAAAATAGATAGAGATCTGTTCAAATCTCACTATGGAATAGCGCTATAGCTGCTATTTAACAACACTGATTCTGATACATAAATACTCGGTTGAAATTATCCTGAAAGATGATATTTTGTTAAATGAATTGAGCTAAACATTCAAATACCTGTAACAAGTTTGAACTTGCATAATCAGAAGTTCCCATGACATATAATCGACTAGCCTTTCCTCTGGCATAAAGCCATTTTATTGATCCTATGGGAATTTTCTCTGACTTGTATCCCAAGTTAAGTTTGAGCAAAGGAGTGCTCTGACTACTATAATAATCAGATGCAGAAGAGCCATTTCCTGTATTTAGAGAAGGGACGCTCCAAATGAAGATCTCTCCGTTGCTGTATCCAACAACTACTTTACTTCCAAAAGGACAGGCCCAACATGCAGAAGTCACTTTCTTTGTTTCATTATGCAGTGATTGCGACATATTTCCACCAGTTCTGAAAACAGTCCTGCTTTCCTGAATATCCCATAATATTATTTGGCCGTTTCGAAAGATTACGAGAACCCTGCAAAGGAACACAATAGAACACAAGTTTGTATTACAAAATAAATGATCAATAAGAAAAGGAACCGAATAAGTTAGATAAAAACATCGAAAAATAATGCTGTGTTTACGAAGATTACCTCTTACTTTCAGCTGTTGGTTGAGGCAGTATATGCATCACATTAGTATCATCAGATACTTCAGAATTCCCTATACAATGATTATTATGGAACTTCAAATGATAAGAAGGTGCTTGATCATATTAAATATCAACATTAGGTATACTCATTACATGTTTTTTCATATCCAAAATTGTGTCTAAAGATTGATATGTCACGCGCGAAAAGAAAAGGAAAAAAGAAGGTTAAAAGATGTATCTCACCATAGGAAGCAGAGAAGGGTATGGTGTATTTCATCCGAACTATATGCCATGGATTTTGCTCAAGCTCCAAAACTGATATATTACCATTAGAATGTCCAATATACCTATCAACACAGATACATGTTGATAGCTTTAGGAGGTATTTCAAAAACTGATTTCATGCTAACTAGTTTCAAAGTTGATATTTTATACTTACATATAGAGGCTATGTTGAATGACTGCAAAACAAGTGATTTCTTCTTTAGCAACATATACATCAGACAATGTTTTCTTCTCTATGTCCCAAACCTAAATGTGCAATTTCTTTAGGACAACAATTGAAAAAAAAGGAATAACAACATTGTGAATCTTAGTAATGGAATAAAATATTGTAAATGTAAATAAGTCCATATGTAAACTTGCCTCAATATGATTATTGGAAGTGACATTTAAAAGGATGCCCTGGTTCTGGATGAACTGCATGCATAAAATAACATAGTGTTGTGAGTGTTTAGGCACACTGATATTCATAAACAAAGGAACATTGTCCACAACAAGGGGAAAATCTATGAAGCACTGACACAGGCATGAGACACGACATTAACATTGACATGTCAACAAAAGTAATATTTTAAGAAAATGAAATAATCGAATGTAATCACATGTGTCATGTTGGTGTCGGACATTGACACATGTTTGACACCAGACACGTCTTTAATGTGAAGTGTCGGTACTATTGGTCATGAAAAGGAAAGTGGCACATAACCTGTAAAAACTTGCTAGGTAGAGGCTCACTAGAATCAAGCAGAGCTTGTGCATTATCTTTTCCATATAGTTTAATCCGGCCATCCCTTTTTAATAAAAGAAAACAAAATCAGTTTCAAGCATATCTGAAAACACTAAATTCAATGATCATAACATCATGATAATACAAATTTGATAAGATAGCCACAACTAGTAAGAGTAGTATATTACATCAAGATACTATAATGATAATTTATGTGACTTATTGTATAGTTTAACATAGTATAGTTTAATCAAACACTCAAGACATGTCAAAGGGAACATACTTTGTAGAAAGAGCCAGTATCTTCTGAATGGAGTCATAGGCAAACTTGGTACCACCTGATGGTATCCCTTGATGAAATACAACTCGTGGATCTACATCACTAGCCTTTAATCCTTCTATTGTATTTCCACCAGGCTGCATTAAAATTCACTTATTCATTTTCTTTTGTTGCATGTTATTCTATCATAAGAGATAATAACAGGTAAAAAATTTGAATTATTTAATTGTTCGTAGAGGTCACGAGTTCAAATCCTAAAAATAGTCCTAATACTTGTTGAAACAAAACTGCATACATCTAACCCCATCTAGTGAGAGTCTCGTGCACCACGTCTCATATGGTCGCATCTTTGACAAAAGTGCCAACTAAATCTTTTTGGCCTAATTCTAATTTTATGAAATATTATTATTTTATTAAACGTGTTTATATGTTTGTTTTTTTTTTAAATTGATTGGCTTGCCCTCACTCTCTTTTCTTTTCTTACAATAGTGGCAAAGTGGTTCAAACTTATGACATCATGCAAACAAAGTTAGTCCAATTCTAGTGGCTCAAGTTTGTTTCATTCTTCACCATCAATTAACAAACAGAATATATTCATTCTCAATATAAGTTGAAAAATAAAATAAAAACATATATTTTTGAGCACAAGATAACAACAGTTGCAGCTCCACCGAACCTTGTGATGTGTCTTGGGTACTGGATTCTAGTGTTAGTGCCGTAGTGGGCTAACTAACATTAGTAACATCTAAAATGGGCCCACAAACCATACAATCGACTCTTATCGAGATAGACTATACGCGATAATATTTTATCATAAATCATATTTCAATCAAACTCATTAATTTTTAAATATGTTTTAATAGTTTTTCTTATAGTTTTTTTTACATCTTCTTCGATGTGTCTGATTAATATTTTCCATCAACAAATTATCCTCCATCTCATATATTTTCCATCCAAAATCACATATTTATATTTTGGGGCACTTGTTAAGGGATTATAAAAGGAAATATTCTCTTGAAAATTGTGTATTCTACTCTTTGAAAGTAAAAAAATGTTCTTTTTAATGCAAAATTTGACTTTTCTTTCTACTTTCAGTTTCTTAACCAGTGTTCCGGAGACACCGGTTAACAACACCCTTATATTTTCTACCTTATAAAATGGGCCCACAAACCATGACCAAACATTAACAAATTCAGAGTCTCTGACCTTGGCTGGGTCCACACTTCATAGAATAAGGAACACGCAAAGACTTAGTCATTAAATGTAACCGACCAAATCACAACGTTCATGTTCTTTCAAACTAGATAGTAGATAACAATAACATAATGTCATGTTTCTTTTTCCCTTTTTCTCAGATCAGAACCAAGTAAGTAGTTTATTCGGTTAATTTGTTTCTTCTTTATGTCTTATCCGTTTTTTTTTCTTCCAAAGAAGCAAAAATCTTCATCAGAAAATTACTTGGTAAACTAACAAAAATTGCTCTACTTCTCTAATCTGGCACAACAATGTACAACTGAATTTGGATTTAGATCAAGCGAAGTTCCCCAATACACAGTCAACACACATCGACTGTCTTATTTTGATCAGATGATTTAAATTTTAAGTTTAAATTTAATTTAATTATTTAATCTAAATTTTGTGCTTAAAATTTGCGTCATCTAATCTTGATCGAATCGTCTATGTGTGATTGATTGTATTGAAATCACAACCTTATTACTACACTCAACACGGGTCCAACTAAACATACCTGGCTACTGGGTTACACCAAGTGATGTGGCATATATATTTACTAAATTTACTTTGAATGATTATAATTAACAATTACCACACGAATGCTGACAAAAATATTTCTAAGTATGATACATACTTTTGAATGCATATAAATCAACCGACCAAACAAAATTTCATTTTCTTTTTCTAAATGATTCCGCACTATAGAAATGCAACATCATTCGAATTATATTAAAAATTCAGACAAAAAACAGAATTGCATATTGAAAAAAGAACCGGTAATATGAAACACAAATAACATAATTGATGCAACCACCTTTGTTTGACACTCACATATGTAGAACACATCTTTGATTAGAATATTAGTATAATATAATCCTGTTTAAGTATCAATATCCTCAATTAAAAAAAAAGATATCCATTTTCAAAGCATTGTTAATGTTTGAGTCATAGAAGTTGAATGAGAAGTATACGTTAAAGTAAAACATGAAATTGAATACCAAGATCCGGAGTATAGTAAATAACAACCATAAAGCTAAGTAACCACATGACTTTTAACGTTATTTTTTTGCAGAAAACAAAACCGAAAATCTTAAGTTGAGAAATATGAATAAAGGAAATCCAGATTCATCAGAAAATTTGAATATGATTGAAGCAAAATGAAGAAAAAGATGATGAAAGAAATTAAGGAAGAAATTGAATTTACCTTCTTAATGGAAGCTTTCTCAACGAGTTTCTTGACAAACATTTGTGAGGATCAGAGGTATTGAAATTGAACAACTGAAAAGGTTGTTTGTTTGTTTAGTACAAGGAGCAGTTCAATTCAGTTTCTTTTGTTTTGTGATGGTTACTTTGGGGTGTGAGAAGAGACAATTGTATCTAACTCGTTTATTTATTTATAATATATGCTTTCTGATACATACAAAGGGTACATTTAAGATCAACTAAGGTTACTCATTGCTAGTAATTGGATATATGTACTGATCATGGGTTTCATAAATAAATTTAATATTTATTAATTACCAACTTATCTTCAAGTATCACATCTCATCGTATCAATCACAAAGTACACTAGTACATGGTAAAGATTATTGGCCAAAATGTATACAAGGTAACATTCAAAATTAAATACTAAAACTAATAACTAAACTATACCGATACGACATTATTTCGAATAAATCTAAACTCATTTTTCTTAAAAGAAGTCTTTAAGCTCGAGCATTATGAATAGAAATATATGGCTGAAACGGAAGACTCTATTAAAGATGATCGACCAAATTTTTAAATAGTTACCGGTTATAGAAAAGCGGATTGATATCTCGCGGCGTGTTTAGTATATATATTTTTACTTATTTGTTAGAAGAAGGGCTTAAGATCCCATACTAAAATTTTTAGTATGAGATCTCAAACCCTTCTAACAAACAAACCCTAAAATTGTATTTTTATTTTAATGTAATACACATGCATACCATTGTAGTCTAGTGCAAGTAATATACCGAGGGTGTACGAGTATTGTAAATTTTGGAATACCAATTTGATTCCTAATGCTAAAAAATTGAAACACATGTCCTTTTATAATATATATTATTCATTTTTATCTTTATAAAATGTCGTATTATTGAAACAATTTATTTATAATTATGTTTTATGTAGAAGTTAAACATTTTCAATGACACAATAAACTTATATTCGGATTAAGATACCATAATTAGGTTGATATGAGTGAATCAGATTTAAATCTTTTGACCAATGTATCAAATTCGAGTTTTATGATGAAAAATTATAATTGGACCGAAGATTCACTAAAGGTAGTCAACTAGATTATTATGATAAGATTATGATTAGTTATGGATAAGTTAGTGTATACTTTACACCAATAATAATATAATTACCAAAAATATTTGGAAAATCTTTTACTTTCTTCATTTCTTAAGTCTTAATTAACACTTGTAGCAGTTTTTTTTAAAATTAATTAGTTGCAGTTGATAAGATTTGTCCAAAAGACAAATATTTGACCGCGTTAATCTCACCATCTTCACTTTTTGTGATCAAGAAAAGCCGGACTTTATTATAAAAAATATCAATGAAGATTTAGAAAAATTAATACTAATATGATTGTATTGTTGTAGCGTTTTCCTTGGACAAGTTGGATAATAGCACGTATCATTTTGTGATAGTAACATGTAGGACCCCGGGTATATTATTGTAAGGTATTTGGCACCACCTAAAGGAGTTTGCTTCATGAACTTGAATTTTCCTTTTTAAATTTTTGTGACTTTATCATCTTTAAATTACTTTCATCATCAACCATTTCAATCATATGAATTTTTTAAAAAGGAATGATATATATTTTAAAAATATATAAAACCACTTCAATGATATCTAGATTTAGCAAAAGGAAAATATAAACGTCAAGCAACCCTTGATACCACGACCAAGAAAAACAATCTTATTAAACATGTAATGACCCCTTTTTTTGTGATTAAAAGTAATGAGCCCTTAATTACAATAACTAACCCAAGGTATCCAATTTTCAAAGAGAATATCCAATGTCAAATTTGGAGATTTATTTGTAACAGAGTCTCTGCACGGTCAAAAGTGTCTATAGAGTTTGTGTAGTCTTATTGATTGGGAGGAATGGGAGGTGGCATGTCATTGACAAAAGTTGTGTGGTCTTTGCAATTTTTCCTATAAGTGAAAATTTTTACGTGGAGATTAGGAAATAAGATTTTTTGTAGCCAACTTTTCAATGCAATCATTGTATTTTTTTGAGGGAAACGCAATCATTGTATTATTAATCGTTTGATCTTCATCAAACATCTCAACGAAAAAAGATTTATTTTTTTATCTATAATTCTGATCTTAAATCAAGACCATTTGATCATGATGAGACGATCGAAGACGAGTAAAGGCGGTAAATTATTGTCTACAATCAGTAAGGAATATTAGGGAGGAATCGTTTATGCCTTAAGGAATATGAAGTAGCAAAGATGTGGTTTCTCTTGTTTGTCAATTAGATAACGAATCAATCAGACATATCTTTGTAGTTTGCAAGTGAAATATATCTTTGTAGTTTGCAAGTGAAGTATTAACTAAAAGAATATGTTAGAGATACTCATGATGGATGCGGAAGGTTTCGATGATGCTCATAATTGAAAATGAAGTAACTTATCTTCTTCTTAGTCCAAAAGTGTACTTTAGATAATAAATTCACAACTATTTGTATTGCCCACGGTAAAGTTTGAATGTATGGCGGATGCATTCATATGAGATTGGGGCACATGCCCCCACAAAGTAAAAAAAAGTTTAAAAATGTCTTTTAATTTAAATTTGTTCCCGTAAACAAATAATTGATACATGTATAAATAAAGTTTTCTTCTAATTAAATGTAAAATGTTATAAAACATAATAAATGAGTACCGATAGAGAGATGATCATAAGTGACGATTAAATAATCATTAAATTGAGTTTACATAATACATTTAAATTAAGTTTATATATACCTATCTAAAATAAGATTATATAGAATCATTAAACAAGTTTGAAGAAGTTAAAACAAATTTCAGTAATTATGAACACTCAAATCCGCTTTACATAATCTCATGACCTACTTAAGCTGAGTTTAAGTATGTACACTTAAACTCAACTTACTTAAACTGAATTTTAGAAGAGGAAGAACAATAAAAAGGGATTTAAGTAAACTAAAAAAAAAAAAGGATGTTGCTCTTCTAACCTCTGAATTTGCTCTTTAACCTCTCGTAAATACCAAAATACCTCCTATTTACTGGTTAACTGATCACCGTCGCCACCGCCGTGGTGTCTCACTCTCTCATCTCAGGTCAGTACCACCCGCTTCCATTGTTGTTCCGATGTTACAGGAATTGTTTCTATGTTGTTTAACCTCTGAATTTGTTTGTATGTTACAGGAATTGTTTGTAACAAAATGTTGCGTAGGGCATTGTTGTCCAAAATCATTCCAAATGTTTCACTTTTCCAATTCAATCAACAGGCATGTAACTGACAATTAGATTATTAGTATTGTTTTTGAACAAATTTGCTTATCTTTGTTGGAAATTATATGCAGAGAGGATTGCATAGCAGGAACAAGAAAGCTATGGAGTTTATTGCCAAAGGATGGAATGCTTTGAAGGAAGTTGATAGAGTCATTGATTATTGTGAGCTCAATGATAGGCGTCTCATCCCTCTTCTTAACGTAATCACTGCTACCATTTCTCTATTTTAAGATTTTATACGACAGAACAATACATAGATAGACCATTGCTTATTTGAGGTTTTTAAATAGACAGCAAAGGAGAATTTTGAGCTTGCTTTGGAGGCTGACAACTCCAATACTCATGCTAGGTATTGGCTGTCCAGATTGCATATGAAATACCATGTTCCTGGCGCAAATAAGGCTGTGTAAGTCGACTCTTTTGTCCTTCGTTATGTTTTGTTTCTTCATGCTGTGCCTATTTTCCATCAAAGAAATGCATATATACTATGCCAAGAACATACCTATAAATTTATTATCATTTCTTGTGGAAAGACAGACATATTAGCTGTATGTTTAAATAATTTGATTCGCTTGTTTCAGTTTCGTAGTATCAATGTTATCTATACTTATCTAAATTTCAGTTTCAAAATCCATGTTTCGAAATTTAAATTTGGGAAAGAACTGTGTTGTCTAGGGCAAATTTGAACAGAAAATAGGTCCGTCAAAAAACTAGTAGTTACTTTTGGGGTTTCTTTATAATATGGTATTGATGATTATTATTTTATCATCCAAATCATTACATGTTGTTTCTGCTTTGCTATGAAATTGCTTGTGTGGGTCTTCTTTATGATGTGAACTCAGCTGAGTAGCTATCCACAAGAATGGCAAAGCAAACATTAGACTTTAAATGGAAAGGAATGCTTCAATACACTATAAAACTCATTTTTTTGAAGTATGATGAAGTAGCTGTTTACAACACAATTTATTTTTCTTTTTGTCACCAATGACTTTCATATTAGTTTTGTGGTTTGATTTTTTCCCCTTTTTTCCTTGGCAACAGAGCGGCAGCATTATTGGTAGAAGCAGCAGATATGGGTGATGCTGATGCACAGTATGCATTGGGTTGTCATTTAAGAGTAGAGGTGAGGCTACTCTACACCTTATATTGTTAGAATTCGTTTAAGTATATTATAGCCAAATATAAAGATTTAGAGTCAATCGCTTGAACCATTATTCATCCATGCCTCCTCAAATTACTATTTGCAGATTTATTTATTGTAGATTTAGATTGTATTTTAACTTTTTGTGGTTAACGAATGAGGTATATGACCTTGGGGAGGAGAATGATTGGCTAACCTGCATACAAAATGGCCAGGGTCGGATATTATGTGGTTCCCTTGTTTTTATTGTCTTGCCCGATCATATTTTTGCAATTACATTTGATTTCTAAGGTTTACTTGAGTAGGATACTTCTGCTATGTAATCTTGTTCTCCCTTTCTTCATTTTTTTTATGTTTCATAACTGGATACATTAGGAAGTATGAAGATCCCAAGTTTTTGTTAGATTTTTTTAACTGAAATGTTTTAATATATATATTTTTGGAGACAGAATGAGGATATCCATTCAGATCAACAAGCTTTTTATTATTTGGAGAAAGCTGTGGATCAGGTTTGTTACCTTATGTGAGTTAGATCTTGTCACAATTTCAAATGCATCGCAATACCTTATTGTGTATGTTATATGTTTCAGTTGCATCCAGAAGCTCTTTACCTTTTGGGTGCTGTATATTTGACTGGCGATTGTGTTAAGAAAGATATTGCTTCGGCGTTGTGGTGTTTCCATAGGGCATCAGAGAAGGTAGTATATCAATTAATCAAATTTAAAGAACTAATTTTCCTTAAAACCTTGATTTGTGTATTAAACATTTTTTTATTATTTATGGACAAAATGTCTATTCGTACTTTTTTACGTGTGGTGAGTAGAATGAGTTCAGCATATATTGTATGTCATTATTTTATGCTGTTATGAAATCCTGTTTGCACTCGCTCTTAAAGTGAGTACATTATCGCACCTGACAGTTTTCGCATGGGATGGAGTATTTATAGTTTTATACCTTCATGAAAAGATTAGAAGAAGTGTTTCATGAGATATGAACCTTTAGTCTCTAGAGTTTCATTGATTACTCATACGCTGATTCCCAGAAGTTAAAGTTTTTCAAAGTTGCCCTTTTAATCCAATTTTTCTTTCGAAACTTATACCGGTTTACTGAAAGCTAATGTAAGTTGAATTAAATGTGATTTTATTTAAACTATAATGTTCGACGTTTGTTGCAACTCAACAAAGAATCATATTCTAAAATTACTGGCCCAACAAGAAATAGCCCTAGCATGAGAATTTTAATAAAGGTTCAGTATGCATGGAGGCCTTGAAAGGTAGCATTTTTGCTATTGGCCTAGTGGCCAACACACACTCAAATAAACACACACGGGGATGGGGGAATGTGGTTACCTGGGTTATCTTGAAAGGCAACATTTGGTCAGGAGCTTTTAAGCATGGTTTATACTCGTGATTTATAGCATGCAGTCAGGGAGGATGTAATATTGAATCTTGATGACCCTTTAGCCGAATCATAATTAAAGGAGGAAGTATTTTGTTAAATGTGTATAAATATATATTTCTCATGATCATGTTTTACCTAGCTAAAGACAACACATTTATTTACTTTTGTTAATTTATAAAATTTTCTGATATTCCATTTATTTACACATGAAAATGTTCGATTATTATAAAGAAAACTTATCTTAATCTACCCGAGTTTAATCGAATATATTTATTGCTTTCTTCTCGTTCACAAGTGCGAACAAGATTAACTCTTAGTTGCTTGTTCAGAGATTTTGTCTTGGTTTTTTTAATTTATTCCATGTATTTGTAGGGACATGCTGGGGCAGCTATTGCATATGGATCTCTTCTTCTTAAAGGTCAGCTGGTGTTCTTCATTTAATTTAGGATTTGGTATGCACTGTTTGTGTAGAAAAGTTTAACCATGCATCCAATCCCATCCCCACTTCCTTTCAAGCTGCACTTCGTTATATAGTATATTACTGATGCTAAGACCATATTTTCATAACAAGTAAATATTCAGAAACTATAGGCACTTAGCTCTCTGTAATGCCTACTAGTACACCATTTAAAAGGTAGTTTTCTGCAAAAGATGTCTTTTATTGATTATGAAGCAGTCAGAATCGAGATCCTACCCAAGACCGGGAAGGGGGCACAAGATCGTAACACGGATCATAAGATCTTACTAATTTCACAAGTTAGAAGTTTACACGTTTTTAATAGAAAAAGTTAGATTAGAAAATGCATGCCTTATATAGGTAAACGTGAGAATACAAAAGGTATCCCTGTAAAAGCGAATACAAAATGTTTGCTTCATTTTTATCAGAAAACACGTTTTTAGGGTTTTTTAAGTTTTAACCCAACTCTGCATTTTTTGTAGAACCAGGCCGCATGTTCCCGACCGCATGCATCTTTTTCATTGAATCGCTAGAATAGTACAGTCCAACCGATTTTACGGCTTGTGGGCAATTCTTCTGTGCCCAAACCATTTTCAATTTTTGCCTCGCCAGAGCTCACTCAGAGGCAGAAATATCATGTTCCCGTACATGCATTCACCTTAAGAAAAAAAGGGCATCCTGGTGCACTAAAGCTCCTGCATACGCAGGGTCCAGGAAAGGGTTCCACCAATTTGGTGCATTGTACGCGGTCTTACCCTGTTTTTTACACATGCGCCTGTTTCCAGGACACACATTCAGCTTAAGAACATGTAATAGGCATCAATAGCTTTAGGTGCTGGCTTGTTTGTACTATAGAGGAAAGTAATGTCAAATAGGTTGACACACAAATCTGACTACTTGATTGTGATTGCTGAAAGTAAAACAGATAAAGTGTCAATAGATAAAGCCGAAACCAAACATTTTCGGCAAATTATTGAATGCTTTGCACAATGGGTGTATTTGTGCAGAAGTTCAATTACACTTTACAACAGACCTTCCTAGTGGAGTTAGAGATGATTCACCAAACTTTTTAAAACTTAAAAGTCATGATGATGGATAGAAAAGTTGCATGTATATCTCGAGTTTTCTATATAATTCACCTAAAGAACATGCAATAGACATCAATAGCTTAGGTGCTGGCTTATTTGTACTATAGAGCAAAGTAATTTCAAATAGGTTAAGATGTAGCAAAGTTGAAACAATTCCTGATCAGATTAAGTAAGCCACAACCAGAAATGGAGTTAAACAGGCATGGTAACAGTAGTCTATGAATTAATCTAGAGATTCTAGACTAATGTAACAATCTTGTTGATAAATAGAAGTTCTAGCATTTTCGTTAATGACTTTCTTGTTTCACATTCTTCGTAACACAGAAATATTTATTAGCTTGCGTTTAGGTAACACAAGCAATTGACTGAATTACCCTTTAATTCCAGCACTGCTTTCTCTGATATTCAAGCTCTTGTTATTTTTCTCATTCTTTAATCAAAAGCCATAACTTGAACAGTCTCAAACTAAGGATTGCTCCTATAACTTCTAACTAAATCATGTTTAGGAATTATTTTAGACAGGGAACAAGACACATTAATACCAATAGGCCTTAAAATAAACAATCTTTATTGGCTTTAGATGGCTTGCTTCACTGTACTTTTATGTTTTCTGGCTGATTCTGGTGGGTTGCTTGCATCGTTAGGATGTCCTATTTAAAGTCTGATATTAATCAAAGAAAGGATATTGTGCCTCAGGTGTCAAAATACCAGAATCATTAACAAAGTTCAAGAGAGGTTCGGCTGCTCAAATGCGAGGTAAGAAGAAAGAAAGTGTTTCAATTGATCCAGTAGAGATGGCAAAAGAAAAATTTCAGATAGCTGCAAAAGCAGGCTGTGATCTTGGATTCAAATGGCTTGCAAGGTTAGAGGAGGAAGAGAAGCGGTTACTCACGCAAGATTATTAAGATTACTCGATATCCTATTCCCGCATAATTTTATTTATTTGTTGGTCAATATCGACAAACAGTAGAGTATACATTATGTGTAATAGCCAGCCATTCTTGCAAGTATATGGTGACAGATAAGGGCCTTGTCTGTTTTTCTGTATAAAAACCAGTTGCACAAGCCATTTTAGATGCACCAATCAATAAAACTGTAATTTTCTGCAATTTATCTTCAATAGCAAATTGTGTCTTTACATTATGTTTTCTATTAGTTAACCTTTGTTCACCTCAACTAACCCTCTTACTGGTAGTTAAAAAACTTATAGTTGAGGGACTAAGTTAATTTCTAAAGAGAATCATGCATTATTGATTAAAAACTAGTCCATCATAACAATATCTCTTTATTCTAGTAATTGATACTGTATTTGATAGTAATTGATTCAAGCCCCTTATCTCATATACAACTCATTATCTTTGTCCCAAATTATAAGCCAAAAATGAAAAAAATAACCAAAACAATATTGTCCTAAAGAATCTCATCACACAGCTGTGAACAGAATTTTCAAATACTTGATAGGTACATAGATCTTGGCCTTTGGTACAATAAGTGTTCACATTTTGAACTTGTAGGTTAGGGTGATGCTGACTATGTTGGAAATAAACTTGAAAGAAAAAGCACAAGTGGTTCACCCCTTCGAAATAAACTTGAAAGAAAAAGCACAAGTGTTCACCCCTTTATAATCGTCTCTGTGCTTCATGTCTGTTTTATTTTAGTTGGTTAGCAACCTACACCTACTTGCTTTTGACAAAAATACCCATTTACCATTATATGCAAACGAATTTTAAATTGGAGGGTAGTTTTGTAAATTTAATTAAATAAAAAATAATAATTTTTGTTCTTCCTGAAAGTACATATAACAACCTTAGTTATATCCTTGTAAAAAACGTTAGTTCTACTTGCCATATGCCACTGCCTTATTGTCATTAAATTACTGAAGTTTTCTATTTTTTTTGTTCTTCCAGATGAAGCTACTAAAGTTTTTTTATTTTATTTGAACTAGACACTAATATTGACCCAAAACAAGTACACTAGCCACTGGGCGACACTTTAATCTTGGGTGAAAAATCATGGGCGAATATTAGAAGTATGCGAGCAGTTTTTATTCTCTTTTAAGACTTGTTTGGTTTAAAGGTGAATTTTTCGAAGAGTCTTTTGGTGGGGGTAAATGTTCAAGGTTCTTGGTTAGCTGAAGCAGCGTTGGTTTTGAACCGTAAGGTTGGAACTATTCTATTTATGTACCTTGGTTTGCCTATTGGTGGCAATGCTCGTCGATTGGCTTTTCGGGATCATTAGGTGGTCGTCTGATTCTGCTGAAGTTTGTCCTGTCCTCGTTTCCTGTTTATGCTCTTTCTTTTTTCAAGGCTCCGTCAAGTATCGTTTCCTCTATTGAATCTATTTTTAATATTTTTTTT